>LQYC01000033.1_pt1 | contig 25581 bp, 23 predicted proteins | sample 661771 | NCBI WGS metagenome assembly LQYC01 (sample SAMN03483023, study PRJNA281117) | bioreactor metagenome | isolation source: benzene-degrading methanogenic enrichment culture from a contaminated... | place: USA: oil refinery in Oklahoma | collected 2011-05
GATTTTCCCCCCGTCAAATGGGATGAACTATAGGGTAAAATTCACCTCGATTTAAGGGCCTTTGGTGACCAATAGGTGAGGTGCAAATCTACCCTATTTCAGCAAACGGGGCGCTATAATCCCTTCGTTTCCACAGGAACAGAAAAGAACGGTTTTACGGGGTTTTCTGGTATTGGCCCGGACATCGAGAGAGGAAAATGGAGCCCAATTTGGGCTTATCTTATTCAGGTGAATTGAAAACCGTTATAGGGAAAATGAAGAATATAATCGATGATTTAAAAAGGTGGTTACCAGGGGTATTCATCAGGTACATCTGTCGAAGGTAACCGGGCAGTACCTGTCAATGCTGGCGAATCCCCTGTAACGATCGAAATATCGGCTTCAACCTGATTTCCATAGAAATTGACATGATACCTGCCTTCACGATAAATGACGATCTGGTTCTCCGGATCGCTCGTATAGATTCCTCCATATCCGTCTTCTGTGACTATTGTATTGTTCGCGATGTCTCTGACGGTAATGACAAGGAAACTGATCCGGGGACTACTATGTTTCGCGCTGACAGAACTATGAATCACAAGAGGTCCGTGCTTTACATCGACCAGAACAGCGGTCGCATTATAGATGGGGGAAAAATGCAGTTTGTAAAGAGGGGGTCGGTTAAGAATTAAGTTCCGTGAAGTTTCCGGGAAGGTCTCACCGTTTTTCTGGGAAAGATTACGCACAACCCTGAATGAATCTTCAGGAAAGACGGGTTCAATGGTATGTACAGAACTTGTTAAATTCACCTGGTTCAATGATGATATCTCAGCCAACGTTCCAGTGGGCTGCGTAAGTGATTGCAGCGGGGTTTCAGTAGTTTTGGAAGGCGCATTCACGACCTGTCCTTCGTTATTGAGATTTTTCTTTATGACTTTTATGCAGCCACATGAAGTAATGAAGACCAGGATAAGAACAAGAATGGCGGCCTTATGCAACCAGGGTTTTATGTTGTGTCTTTTGCTCATAATTCTGAATCAATAAATCTGACACGATCATTCATGCCCGGGTTTATAATAACCATAAAAAGGACTGGGCAGTATTATTGGATCTTGCTGCTGGTATTCCTGCATTTTTTCGTTTATTTTTCATTTCAGGTTTTGAATTCGTTGATGCCTGATATTTTCTCTTTACCATTTTCATGAGAGAGGCGTGCAACAATTCATGAGGCGATCCTTTTTACACACATTCATAATCCGGTCTCTATCACATACGGGGATTACCTACCAAAAAATTACGGCTGGATTTCCACTTCAGTGGAGGCAATGCTTTTTCCGCTGTCATCAATAAGTGTGAGAATAAACGAGTTACCAATACTTTTCACACTGCCAAATCCATACGAGTTTGAGGTATAATCCGCGACCCCCCCGGTCTTCTCCTGAACGCGAGGGAGATCTGCTGATAGGATATATGCGGTATCTCCGGGTTTGAAGGTCCGGGCAAGATTATAGGTCATTGATACGGATTGGTTTACCCAGTCTTTGTTCTCAGTTTTGATAACAGATTTATTGACAACCCAGCTTAACTGGTCATAGTTTCCAAAGGACCGTGTCGGCCGGACAATCACGGAGGTGGATTGGGTATTAATTGTATCACCGCCCATGTGATAAATTTCCATTCCGTTACTCTGACTGAATTTTGCTTTTACTGTCATCTGGGGAGTCTTATCGGTTCCTTTTGACATTCCTCCGGCAAATCCACTGACAACAGCAGCGATAATGATCGTAACCACGAGCATCAGCATGACTCCGACTACTGGAGATACTGCATGATCACTGTTCATTCTCATCATTATCCCTCCACAACGACATCTTTGCTATAAATCATCTTACCGGTTGGCGTATGGATGATTGTCACTTTTACGATGTCTCCAGCTCGCAAATCATTCCAGTTTTTACCAAGCAGTGCCATCATCGCATCAGTGTCTGTTGCAGTGACCCAGTATGTGGGATCATCGTTATAGACATACGGAGTGACAACGCCATATCCCGCATTATACGTAGTATACCCGTATGGAGACGCCCTCATTGAAGTACCCGCTGTAATAGTATAATTTCCAAACATCTGCTCAACCGGAAATGGTGAAGAGGTTTTCCAGTTCAGTACGCCCGGACCATATCCAAGCGGTGCCTGATATCTTGTGTTTCCCGAAGTGTACTGAACGTTAGGAGTGTTCAGACCTTTTGCTGTTGTATTTCCGCCCCTTGTTCCGGAACTTGATGTCCAGGAGGTGACGATCTTTGCGTTAGCCGACGGGATGGGATCGCTGACAGATTTTACATCGAACTGGATGTTGCTGTTCCGCCATTCACCGGTATTCTTAATTTTGACATCAATAACAGCTGTCGGTGCTTTGTCCTCCCCTTTGGCAAGACCTCCTGTAAATGCACTCACAACTGCAGCGATGATGATGGTAACCACGAGCATCAACATAACGCCGACAACCGGAGATACGGCGTCTTCTCTGGATCTTCCTGAACTGCACATTTAATTACCTCTGGTACGGTGCCTTGCAACAGGCCCTATTTTCATACTATTATAGAATTTCGTAGCACTCATTGCTATAAATAGATTGTGATTTTTTATTTTGAGATGTGAAATTGTATTGAAAAAACCTGTTGAGTATCAAAAAAAATTGTTATGATAATAAAAATGTGCTACAAAAAGAAAATATTTTATTACTATAACAGGTACATCTCAGGTACTTCTCCAGTGGGATGAGACAGCATGAACGATGGGATGGCAAAGTCGATCCAAGGAGATATCCTGCATTTGCTCAATCTTCACCTGATCGCAGAGAGAATGGGAGACAAGACCGGACGCGGAGATATCCTCCTCCTTGGGATTCTGATTATTGCCCTTACCTCCGGTTATATAGTGCTCTTTATTGATCTCCCGCTGATCCTGATGAGCGGGCTCTGTATCATCTCTCTTTTCTCATTAGCTCTCGTTGCCAGTGGCGCGCGTGTCCGGTTCAGTTCCGGTACTGTCCGGGGATTTGCCGTTCCTCCGGCAAGGGATGCGATGGCATCCCGTAATCCCGATCCTGCACATGGTGCCTCACCGGCCGTTACTGCCGACCCGGAGTTCCCGGAAGAACGCACTCCCGGTGTTCTCGACATGTACTGGGTTTCTCCACCGTTCTCTTACGTAAAAATTATACGGACAGGAAATGCCGGGTTCACCTATACGGTCGTCGAGCCGTCCATTTCGCAGAAAGAAAAAACCATCCTGCGTGAGACATACTCCTACCTCCGGGATGTCATCATCTTCAATGCACCGGAAGACAGCACAGGGAATCATCTGGATCCTGCAACGGTAACACCCGTAATCCGCCAGTTTGACCCGGATATTTCCGATGACCGGCTCTCTCTCCTGCACTACTACCTGAAACGGGATCTCTCCGGTTACGGGCCGCTTGATGCACTCATGCACGATCCCTCCCTTGAGGACCTGAGCTGCAACGGGAACGACCTGCCGGTCTTTGTGTTCCACCGCGACTATGGCAGCCTGCCGACAAGTGTCGTTTTCCGGGAAGGCGAACTGAACCTGTTTGTCTTAAAACTCGCCCAGAAAGCCAACAAGCAGATCTCGCTTTCAACTCCCATGGTGGACGCGACACTCCCGTGCGGTGCGAGGGTCCAGATCACATACAGCAATGTGGTCTCCACAAAGGGCAGCTCATTTACCATTCGGAAATTCCGGACCGATCCGATGACCCCGCTGGATCTTATCCGGCTGGGCACCTACAATTCCGAGATACTGGCATTCCTCTGGCTCGCCATCGAACATAAAAAGAGCCTTCTTGTTGTCGGCGGGACGGCAAGCGGCAAGACATCCACGATGAATGCTGTCTCCCTGTTCATCCCCCAGAATGCCAAAGTTGTATCCCTCGAGGACACCCGTGAGATCCAGCTGCCGCACAAGAACTGGCTGCCCACGCAGACACGGGAGATCAATGTCCCGGGAGTCAAAGGTGACATCGACCTCTTCTCGCTCCTCAAGGCATCCATGCGGCAGCGCCCGGAGTATATTATCGTGGGAGAAGTGCGGGGCAGAGAGGCCCAGACCCTCTTCCAGGCGATGAACACCGGCCATGCTACGCTCTCAACAATCCATGCCGGCAGCGTTCAGGAGGCAATCAACCGCCTCACCCATGATCCCATCAGTGTCCCGCCGGTAATGTTCTCTGCACTCGATCTTGTTGTTGTGCAGGCAATCTATTCCGTGGGGAACATACGTATCCGCCGCTGCCTTTCTATCCATGAAATTGAGGTGAATAATAACGGTGAGATCATACCGGCCCCGGTCTATGAGTGGGACATCCAGACCGATACATTCCACAGGACCGGCGGCCGGTCACAGGTACTGGAGGAGGTTGCATTCCACCGGGGCTGGACACCGGAGGAGACCGAACACCAGTTGAAAAAGCGGGAAGAGTTCTTCTCCTGGGCACTTGAAGTCGAACCGCCTGACATCAAGGATCTTGCACACGCGATTCATGATCTGGAGTGAATGAAGTGCAGATGCCCATCGCACTTGCCCGTGCTGATGCTGTGCTGTCCCGTTACGAACTGGTAATGTACGGCAGTCATCTCCGGCAGACCCTGCGGGGAGCTCATATCCCGTTCACCGCTGAACGCTATCTTCAGAACGTCCATATCAACGTCCTTGGTTCCGTGCTCCTGTTTGTTGGCTCTTTTCTATTTTTAACATTCAGTGGCTATGAGATCCAGATCCTTTCAGTTTCAACATCCGACATGCTGTTCTGGGTGATTGTGTTTGCCGGCATGATCCCCGGCCTCTACCTGTTCCAGATATATTACCCGGCCATCATCGCACGGGGGAGGAAAACCCGGATCGAGCTGGATTTGCCCTATGCTATCTCGTATATGGAGGCTCTCTCGACGACGATGCCTCCCTATGAGATGATACAGAAAATTTATGAAGAGCAGGAAATGTTTGGTGAGGTCTCACGGGAGTTCGGTGTAATCGTCCGCGATGTCGAAGTGTTCAACGATGACCTGATCACAGCCATGAGGGATCTCCAGCGGACGACCCCGTCAGCTCATCTCCGGGATTTCCTTAACGACCTTTCCATCGTATCTGACAGCGGGGGTGCCGTGAACTCCTACATATCGGCTAAGACGCAGTACTACCGCGACCAGGCCCGGCAGGAACTGGATCTTGTGTTAAAAACAATCGAGATCATGGCTGAAGTCTATGTTTCCGCGTTTGTTGCCGGCCCGATCGCTCTGATCATCATGATCGTGGCGCAGGGAATGACCAGTCATAACCAGATGGACTGGCTCCTCCCGTTCATGTACCTGTGCATCCCGGCGGGTGCAATCATCATGATCTGGCTCCTGTCTGCCATGCTCCCTCCGGAAAACCTCGAAATCAGCCGGCGCGAGACCATCGAGCATGACTTTGCGGGATCTGTCCCGGTCCATACTACGCATCAGGCACCCGCACCAGATGAGAAAGATGCCAGTTTCTACAAACGGCTGGCAGCAAAAAAGAGGCACCACCATCTTCTCAACCGGTTGCGGCACCCGCTACGGTCGTATATTTCGAAATACGATTACAGCATCGGTGCCGGCGTGTTGATTGCAGGCATCATTGCCGGTTTCTGGATGACCGGATGGTTCGATTCCTTCTTCCCAAAAAACACACCCGAGGCCATTGTGTGCCTTATTATCATTGGGTTCATGACACCGGTTGCTGCTGCGTACGAGGGGCGGCGTTGGTACGTGCGGAACATCGAATCCCATATCCCGGAGTTTTTACGGGAACTGTCCGATATGAAAGATATCGGGATTACGCTGCATGATGCTATCCAGCGGATCTCGAACGCGAAGCTGGGGGTTTTAAGTTCTGAACTCTCTCTCGTTTCACGGGACATCGAGAGCGGCGCCTATGTGAACACGGCGCTCGTCAGGATGGAAGAACGGATCGGGCTTGTCTCGGTCAAGCGAACGATCTCCCTTCTCGTGCGGGCAAGCGAGATTACGCACAACCTGCGCCAGATTTTCCTGATTGCGATCACTGATTTTGAGCACTACCTCAAGCTCAAACGGGAACGTGCGAACGCTACGATAATCTACGTGATGATCATCTATCTCTCGTTTGGCATCTATCTCTATACAGCCTACCAGCTGAATGTGCCGTTCCTTGCAAGCTTTACCGGCATGAACATCCCGCTTCAACTTGCAGGAAATATCACCGATATGTTCCGGATCGGCATCATCCTTGGAACCTTCTCAGGCATCATGGCAGGGCAGTTCAGCTCGAACAGCATCCTCTGCGGGTTCAAGCACAGCATCGCGCTCCTTGCCGCAGCGCTGGTCGTGTTTACTGTTATCATCTGAAGGGAACATCTCATGGATTCACAGGAATGGAATACCCGGGGAGTGTCTGAAGTTGTCGGCGAGATTCTCATGATTGGTCTTGTCATCATCCTTATCGCCGTTTTCTCAACTACCGTGTCGTCCTTCCTCCCGTCCGAGCGTTATCCCAGTGTTACCATCAAGGTAACGAATGAGACTGCGAAGACCATCACGCTCTGGCATAAGGGCGGGGACTGGGTCAGGGCTTCTGATCTGAAAGTCATCGTTGCGAATTCCACGGATCATGCCACTGAGATTGTGTACCGCGTTGATGACAGCCATCACCCGTTTATCCTCGTGCCGCAGAAAACCACGTTCGATCTCGGGAGCAACATCACCATCACGTGGGACTCCGCACTGGATGGCAATGAAACCGTTAAACTCGCAACCCCGCGTGCGGTCATATTCTCCGGTCAAGTCGGGAAGGTGCAGGCATGAGAGATGATGCTGTTGCCCCGGTCATCGCCGCGATGCTGGTGCTCGCTGTAATGGTCACGATCTTTTCCGTCTGGAATGCTGTCGCGATTCCTTCCATGAAGGCCGAGTCAGAGATCAGCCACCTGCACGAGGTCGAGCACGCGTTTATGCAGTTTTCTGCCGATATTTCCAATGCCGTATCGATGAAGCAGGAGATCACATTCAGTGAGACCGTCCCGCTTGGCGGTGGCGGCGTGATATTCAACTCCCTCACGTCATCCGGTACGATCCGCGTGGATGCAGAGCAGCTCCCACTTTATAACCTTATCATCTTCGACAACTCGATTGAATATTCGCAGGAGAGCCGGCTGGTGAAATTCTCGTACCGTCCCGTTGGCAATTACTGGCAGGACCAGGGATATGTCTGGCATTACGGGTACGTGAACGTGACCAAGGGATTCTCCCAAGGTTCGGTCGACAACGCCGGGATGGCGACACCCCTGTCGTTTGCCAGTATGAACGAGGTGAACCGGGCAGCACCGGTAAAAAAATTTTCAGGTTCTTTTATTGACGTGACTGCCCGGCCGTGGTTCAATTCAACGATGAACTGTTCGGCAATCACGATCTCCGCAGTGACGTTCAATCCGTCACCGTATGAACAATTTACGAGTGGCAATGGTATCGGGACCTTTGCTGTGTCAGCATCATTGAATGAAACCATATTTGGCATTCCGGATCAGGCCGCACCCGACCTCCTCACGATCCGGGTGAACAAATCCACACCAGAGCCATTCGCAGTTGACCTGTATAACAAAGTCAACCAGTCGTTCCGCCAGCTCAACCAGACTTACCCGAATAATATATGGCATTATGCTGACAACAGTTCGCCGCTCTACCGGGAAACGGGCATCGGACATATCGACGGGCGGCTGCCATTTGTCATTACCCGGAAGATCATGCAGGTGAATGTATCGGCGTATTGAGCTCCCGTGGTTTCAATATAAAAAAAAATTAAATTCATAGTAATTAGTATTACATTTTTTTAAAATCATATCAAAATATTAAAAAACAATTAAGATAAATATTAACTTCTCTGATGATACCATGACCATTGACCAGGACCTCTCTCGGACCGGCATATCCATTCCCACCCACCTGCTTGAGAAATTTGATGAGATTATCAACCAGCGGGGATACTCGTCACGTTCCGAAGGAATTCGTGATGCGATCCGCACATATATCACGAATTATACCTGGATGTCTGAAGTGAAAGGCGATCGCCATGGCGTGATTACGATGGTGTACGAGCATGATCACCGTGGCCTTCTCCAGACGATCAATAACATCCAGCACGAGTTCAGATCCATTATCAAAACAGCACTCCATGCGCACATGAGCCATGACCGGTGTCTTGAGGTAGTCCTCGTCCGCGGGGAAGGCCCGCAGATCAAATCACTGGCCGAACGTTTCATGTCCCTGAAGGGAGTTGAGTCGGTGAAACTCACGACGATTCAGGTTGAAGATTGAAGACCAGAGCATCCGGAGCAGTGCCTGCTTTTTTATATTTGTACTCAGTAAATTCCCCAAAGGACTATCAAAAAATACTTCGTTACCCTAAAAATCCATTCTGCCAAATGTAATTCTATAAAATATTCTGTTACCGGCCAGACACTTATACCTCACGGCCGTTTCCGGATTACGTACAGACTCCCGATCATGACAGAAACAAGCGCTGGCAGCAGGGGAGCAGATGCAGGGGGCGTGGATGCTGCAGCCGGGGATACGTTCTGCGTACCGGAACGGAAAACCAATGATGCAACCTCTTCTGCTGCATCCGCGATGCGGGGGCCAGGCCGGCTGATGATGTCGGCATCGACTGCAAACACGTGGTTGTTTTTGACCGCAGAGAGGGATGCGTACTGCGGTTTGGTCATGAACTCTTCGAGGATTACATTTTTCTTTGACGAATCCATCCCGCCTCCACCGTTTACGACGATGATATCGGGATTGGCCAGCAGGAACTCCTCAAGCGATATTGTGCTCCAGCCGCTCCGGTCAGAGAACACGTTTACGCCGCCGGCATGGACGATCACGTCGTCCTGCAGCGTATTGTTGCCGCTGACATAGAGGGGCTTGTGCCAGACCACGTGGGCTACAGTCGGCCGGTGCTCCGGCAGGGGCGAGGGGAGTGTTGCGTCAATGCGGCGCGAAAGATCAGCTGCCAATTCATCTGCCCGGGTTTTTGTACCGGTTATCTCCCCAATTAATCGGATGTCCCGTATCACGTGGTCGATGTTTTTCGGGGCGACCACCATCACATTCATGCCGAGTTCTTTGAGACGGTCCACGGTCTCCAACGGCGTTTTGTCAGATGCGAACACAAGGTCCGGCCGGGCCGCAGCTACCTTCTCAATGCTGATGGCCGAGTAGCCCCCTATGCGGGTCTTGTTCTTTACTTCCGGGGGATAGTCACAGGCATCCGTTACGCCAACCACCTGGTCAAGCAGGCCGAGGGCGGCAAGGATCTCGGTACTGGAGGGGGACAGCGAGACGATACGCGAGGGTGTTGCATTGAACGTGATGGCCATACCGGCATCGTCAGTTACGGTGACCGCTGATACCGGCATTGTACAAAGGACCAGCGCTATTGCCGTGACCAGCAGGACTATGCCGTACTCTTTTGGGGTTCTGTTTTTAAGTTTCATTCACTGCTCTCCGTTCATGATAGATGAAAGATAGCTGATACTTTGGGCAGTCGCTGGATCAGGGAGAAGGTCGCTAAGGCCGTCCGAGAGGATCTCGACATGCAATGTGCGACCGGCAAGGATGCCAAGCGCCTCAGCGAGCGGACGGTCAATGCAGCAGAATGTTGGGATGAATAATTGTCTTGTGTTCATGGATCATGCTCACGGTCGTGGGTTTCTGGGGACACCGGGTACAGGAGCGCGATTATCCCGTCATAACTGCTGGTACACTGTGCACCGGCAGTACACAGGTCTGCAAGAGCTGCGGCGCCGGCACCTTTGGCATAATCATAGGAGAGAAAATCCCTGCCTTCCGGCAGGTGGATGATGATCCGTGCCGGATCCGCCTCCCGGAGAACCGCAAGGACCGGCAGGTTGCCGGATCCTACCGGGTGAATGGAAAGAATGATGCGGTCTGCCCGGGAGAGCATGGCTCTTAGATTCTCCAGCGCATGGGCAGGAATCCGGGAGAACGGCAGGACCGGGATGCAGGGGACCTCCAGCGCTTTTGCCGTGAGGTAATCGGTATCCGTAGTGGCAAGGATGCCGGCCGAGAGAGACAGGCCCTTACCGGCAAGGAAGTGCAGGAGGTCAGATCCGCTCCCACCGCCGGAGATCACCTGCACTTTCAGGTGTTTTAGGACTGAATTTGTCCCGTTTACGGTTTTTATGGGCATGAGGAAGGTCCGGCCGGTGGCCGGGTGACAGGAGATGACCACCTCGGCCCCGTAGACCTCCCGGATTTTCCGGGGTGTCAGCACCTGTCCGGGCGTGCCGTCGGCGACCAGCTGCCCATGCTGGATCATGATAAGCCGATCGCAGTAGAGCGCGGCAAGGTTGAGATCATGGAATACCCCTATGATGGTTGCGCCCGAACCGGCAAGCCGGCGCATCAGACAAAGGATATCGGACTGGTGGGAGAGGTCGAGATGCGACGTCGGCTCATCCAGCAGGAGCACGTTTGTGTCCTGCGCAAGGGCACGGGCGATGAGCACCCGCTGCCATTCCCCGCCGCTCAGGGTACGGATTGATCGCCCGGCAAGGTGAGCGACGCCGGTCTCTTCAAGGGCACGATAGCACCGGGCATAATCGTCCGGTGCAAGTGCGGCAAACCTGCTGGTCCGGGCATACCGGGCCATCAGGACGACCTGCATCACCGTGTAGGAGAACGGGCGCCCTTCGTCCTGCGGGACAAAACCAAGCGCCATGCCCAGTTCCGCAGGAGTATAATCGCAAGCTGCCTTTCCGTCCAGTTCAAGGATCCCGCTTGACGGTATCACGCGGCTGAATGCCCGCAGGAGCGTGGTCTTTCCCGAGCCGTTCGGCCCGATGATGCCGGTGAAGGATCCCGGTGCAAACGCACAGCTGACCGATTTAATGATCTCCTGCATGCCATACCCCGCGTGGAGGTTTTCGGCATTGATGCTGTGCCGGCCGGTCATGTAACCGCTCCCCGCTGGTAGATCAGCCAGATGAAGAACGGCGCCCCGATGAAGGCCGTGATGATCCCCACCGGCAGGTCGGAGAAGAACGTGCGGGCGAGGGTGTCCGAGATGACGAGGAGTATCCCCCCGGCAAGGACGCAGGCGGGGATGACTACGCGGTTGTCCGGGCCGAGAAGCATCCGGACGATATGGGGGGTGACAAGGCCGACAAACCCGATCGAGCCGGCGATCGAGACGGCACCGGCAACGAGCAGGGTGCTGCCACCAAGCACCGACCAGCGGGCCCGTGCCGCATCGATACCGAGGTGGGCGGCGGTCTCCTCGCCAAGCGAAAGGGCGTTGAGGTCCCGGCCCATAAAAAAGAGGAGCACTCCGGCCGGTGCGAGGATGCAGGCGGAGAGGATCGCGTCGGATGGCGATGCGTTCCAGAACCCGCCCATGAGCCAGAAAATGATCTGGTGGACGTTCTGGCCCGAGACGGCGATCAGGAACGAGACGATGGCCGAGAAGAAGAACGAAACAGCAATGCCGGTTAAAAGCAGGGTCTCAACGGAGATTACGCCTTTACGGCCGGCAATCGACCAGACGATCAGGATCGCCGCAACTGCGCCGGCCCATGCGAAGATCGGGACGAAAAAGCCGCCGAAAAAGACGATGGCAAGGGAGGCACCGAGCGCCCCGCCGGATGAGGTGCCGAGGATGTAGGGATCAGCCATCGGATTCTTAAAGAGCGCCTGCATCGCGGCACCGGCAACGGCGAGGCTGGCACCCGTGAAAAATGCGGCGAGAACCCGGGGGAGCCGGATGCCGCCGACGATGTCGGCAGCACCGGGGCCGGTAGACGGTATGCCAAAGCCGGTTGGACCGGTAAGGGTGCAGACGATGATGCTCATCCCTGCAACAACAATGAGAAGGAGGAGCCAGAGCCGGCGGTCAGTAACCATTATCATTCCTGTTTTAGGATCTGTCTGCTCCAGTGTTCCTCCTGGTCATTCCTGCCCCAAACCTGGAAAACAGGGGATCAGAGAAATATGAATGTCCCCTGCTGGATGGCCTTGCCGCTGTTTTTATCGACAAACATATACTCGCCCCGGGCATTTTTAGGTATTGAAAACGACCGTGCTGCACCTTCCGGCTGCCAGGAGATCTGGCTGCCGAACTTGTCGATACGGCAGTTATCTGCATAGAGCATGAACTTGTCACCCGCACTGATGAAACTGTCAGCCGCTCCGATCTTCGTTAGGTATCCCTTCACTGCCGTGCTGTTGCAGCTCTGCGATGGCAGGATGTCGTTTGTCCCGATTTTAATCTTTGAATCCGTATACCGGATCTGGACCTCGATCTCTTTTAGATCGAAAGGATCGCCGCCGGAATGCTCAAAGAGCAGGCCGTTGTCAGCGGTAAATCCCGTCGGGTAATCTGGTACATAGTTGCCGGTATTTTGATCCTGTATGCCCTGAATTACCGGTGTGACCTCCATTGAAACCTGCGGAGCTTTTTTGATGTTTGTGCCTAGTCCGCCCGCAAAGGAGCTTACAACCGCTGCGATGATGATGACAATGACGAGCATCAGCATGACACCGACAACAGGGGAGACCGCATTTTCCGCCAGGCGCTTCATCGGACAAACACCTCCTTGTCAAAGATGTACTTGTTGCTTGGGGTATAGAGGATCTTTACGTCCACCGGAACCCCAGCCCGGAACCCATAACTTGTGTCGCTGACATTGAAACCGAGAAGTGCGCTCGTTCCTGCAGGACTGCCGGTACTCAGGATGTCACCTGTCGACCAGGTGAAATTTCCAAAATCCACACTTGTATTGTAGCCGGAGCGGCCGATCTTGGGATCGTTCAGGAACGGCACCCGCGTGAACCGTAGAGAGCTGTATAACTGGGTAGCTGGACTTGATGCATCCTGGATGTGTTTGATCACCGTCCCGTTGGGTGCCGTGTAATAGGTGATGATTTTTAGATCCTGTGAACGAACCGGGTCGCCGCTTAAATGTTCAAACATCATTTTTGTCGTAGTTCCCCCCATGGTGTCATCTATCGCTGTGTCGATCCTGACACCGATGGATGCACTGGGCGTCACTTTCTGTCCTGAACCCAGCCCACCGGCAAACGCACTCACAACTGCTGCGATGATGATGACAACGACAAGCATCAGCATCACGCCGACAACGGGCGAGACTGCACTTTCATTGAGAGTTTTATCAAGACTATTCATGGTTTGCTTATCCTTCTGGTTATAGTGAAATTTTTCCACCGATTTATAACGTCTTAAGTTCAACAGACTCCACACCCTTTTCAGACAGTAACCGATCCTCAAGCGATTTGAACTGGGTTTGGTAACCGCGAAGAAGAATTACGTCAAGACAGCGGTTGTCGGTCATCTCCGACTGGAACGAGGCCCGGATGATCCCCTTGAACTCATGCTGGATGTTGATGAATGCAGGGCGATGTCCCCCGTTACCGTAATCATAGACCATTGTGATCAGGCCCTGCTTCTCCCCGGTTACCTCTAGCATCTCCGCTTACCTCCCATCACCTTCTGTATCCGGCCGCTTTTCCTAGTAACTGCCCGGAGAATTACCCGGCGGCAGGCGATCCGGTTGCAGGGAAAGAATCCTTCCATGATATGCATGATAACACCAAACAAGTTAATTTGTTTTAAGACAAATTGTTTTTAGTTCTAAGAGTTTAGAGTGCTATTGATATTTAAAATTTCTTAATTTTTTAAGAAAAAATTAAAAAAAAATCATAACATTGTGCAGAGATTCGCATTCCCCGTGCGATTACCGGCGGGATGTGTTGCATGAAGACAACCAGCGGCGATCCTTTCATTCGGTTCTGATAATCCTGGACCATTCAATCCGAGGTCTTTGCCCGGAACGGCACGATAAATTTCCCGTATTCATTCTCTACGACAAATGAATCGACACCGTACACCCTGCTGATGCACCCGGGCGTCAGGATATCGGCAGGTTTCCCGTACCCGACCTTCTTCCCGTTATTCAGCAGGAGAACGGTGTCAGCATACCGGTACGCAAGGTTTAGATCATGGACGGCGATGATCATCGCAACCCCGTGTTCCCATGTGATCGCCCGCATGGTTTCCATGACCTCGATCTGGTACCTGACATCCAGTGCGCTTGTCGGCTCGTCAAACAGGAACAGCTGCGGGTCCTGGGCGAGGGCTCGTGCGATGAAGACTTTCTGCCGTTCGCCACCGGAGAGCTGGTCCATATATTTTCCCGCCATCTGTCCCATTTCCAGCGCATCAAGTGCCTGCTGGACCCGCGAGAGTTCCTCATCAGACACCGACCATCTGATATGCTGCCGTCTCCCCAGAAGGACGGTCTCAAAAACCGTAGAGTAGAGGGTGTATGTGAAGTGCTGGGGCACGTACCCGATCATCTTCGCAAGATCGACCGGGTCAATGTCTTGCATATTTTCCTGATCGATACTGATGCTTCCCCCGGACGGCCGGTGGACACCTGCAACTGTTTTTATAAGGGTCGATTTGCCCGAACCGTTGGGCCCGACAAGTGCGACGATCTCCCCGTTTCCGACAGAGAACGAGATCGCATCAAGTACCCTTCTTTCCCCGTAATCCTTGGAAAGGTTATCAATAACGATCTCCATTATGTTGCCCCGCTAATAGAGCCCCCGTCCCCGGCCTCTCATGATTAGGAAGAGGAAGAAGATTCCCCCGATGGCGTACATGATGATCCCGACGGGGATCTCCACCGGGCTCATGACCGTCCGTGCCGCAGTATCCGAGATGAGAAGGATTGCCGCGCCCATCAGGGCAGAACAGGGGATCAGGTAGCGGTGGTCGTTGCCGATGATCATGCGGCAGATGTGCGGCCCCATCAGGCCGATGAACCCGATAACCCCGGTAAACGCAAGACAGCAGGATGCGGCAAACGTTGAGATCATGAGACCGGAAAGCCGGAGGCGTTCGACGTCGATGCCAAGGTTTTTTGCCACGTCATCTCCCGCGGAAAGGGCATTTAAGTCCCATGCCTTCCTTTCCAGGAGGATAAACGATCCGATGCAGAGCGGCAGGAGAAGGATAACGGCGTTCCAGCTGGCCCCCCACATCCCGCCCATCAGCCAGACCATCAGTTCCCGGAGTTTCTCGTTGTTGGTGATGTACTTGAGCGACATCACACCGGCCGTGAAGATGTACCCGATCACGACACCGGCAAGGATCAGGGTTGACTGGGTCGTGCCGCGGGACCGTGAAATGCTGTAGATGAGAAGCATGGAGAGCCAGCCGGACAAAAACGCCATCGCGACGATCCACAGATCATAGCTTATGAATAACAACGCGCCGAGGATTCCCGGCCCGATCACGATGGCAAGTGCCGCCCCAAAGGATGCTGCCGAAGACAGGCCGAGCGTGAACGGGCTCACGAGCGGGTTGCGCAGCAGACCCTGCATAACGGCACCTGCCATGGCAAGGCTCATCCCGGTCAGGATGGCAAGGAAAATCCGGGGCAGCCGGAACCCGACCACAATCATTTCAGCCTGCGGGTTTCCCGGTGCAGGAATGGTGATGGGAATGGCATCATACCATCCGGCAATGGCCGGCATATAATTATGAAGAAATGCCCGGACTGAGCCGGCAGATGCATGCCCGACAGCGAGGATTGTATCTTCCGGTGAGATCGTGACCGTGCCGATCCCTGCAGACAGGATTGCCGCAATAATCACGAGGAGCGTAAGTCCGGCAACGAGCGCGATGCGCCGTGCACTGCCTTCTTTGTACAGGGTATGCACGGTTGCGCCATCATCTGTATCCTTCAATGGAGAGCGGGACATGGGCACTCGTGAATTTTTTCAGGTTGTCTGGTTTTCAGGTTGTCTGGTATTACGGCAAATGGGATTTGTTCATCCCGGCGTACTACATCCCGATCCCTTGTACGACACCGGCGATCCGGTCTGCCCGGAGGTCCTCGAGTTTCAGGTACCGTGCCCCGAGTTCATCTGAGAGGGAATAGGCAAGGCCAAAGGAGAGGTATCCCTGCTCGGAATCAATAACAAGCGACGAGATCCCGGCATCACGGATATGAGATGCGACTTCCCTTGCATCGCCAAGGGGAGATCCGGAACCCAGGCTCACGTTAGCTTTCCCGTCAGATATCAGGACCATCCTTGGGATCGTGTGCTGGTTGATCATCAGCTCTCTTTTGAGTACCTCAAATCCTTTGGAAAGTCCGTGAGCAAGTGGCGTCTTCCCACCGACCGGCAGTGACTGCATGTATTTCCGTGCCAGTTCGACACTTGATGTCGGGGGCAGGAGCACTTCGGCACTCGTTCCCCGGAAGACCACGAGGCCGACCCGGTCCCGTTTCTGGTATGCATCGATCAGGAGCGAGAGGATAGCCCCTTTGACCTCGGTCATCCGCTGCTGGGCGCCCATGCTCCCGCTTGCGTCGACAACAAACAGGAGTGTGTTCCCTGTTTTACGCTCCCGGACTTTCTCGCGGATATCTGAAGATTCGATCCTGACCGCAAGTTCCCCTGCACGGTCCCTCTGGTAGGGTGCCGCTGCCCGGATCGTAGCATCCAGTGCGATGTCAGGTCCCACCGTCTCCGGAATCCGGCTGCGGATATATTTGCCATCACGGGATTCGGTAGTGCTCCTCCGGCCGTTTCCTTCCCTCCTGAAGGAGTCAATACGGCGCGAAGGTGAAAAGGGCTGCTGGTTCACCCTGAAGGCAGACCCCTCGGCAAACTGCGTTGTCACCGAACCGTCAGGCATGGTATTTTCTTTGGGTTTCCGGTTCCCGGGATGTTCGTGATTATGTTCGGGCTGCCGGTATTCTTTCTGAGCATCCCGGATCGATTGTTCCACCTTCTGCTTATCCATCTGCTGGTCGGCAAACGGTTTGCGCCGCATCCGGTGGGAGAGTACCAGTGTTGCAGCAGTACGGATATCGTCCTCGTTTACGTCATTGCGGCCATTATATGCAGCAATTGTTGCCCCGGTCTTCATCATGGTGATGTCGGCACGGTGACCGTCTACGGCCATGTCAATGCAGATCTGTGCGATCATGTGGAGCATCTCATCGGATACTACCACCCGGGGAAGGAGTTCCTGAGCCCGTACGATGCGTTCACGCAGTTCCTGTTCGTGAGATTCCCATGCACGGAGAAATGCCCCGGGATCGTCGTCGTAGTGTCGCCGCCGGCGGATGACCTCGACCCGTATACCGGCATCATGGATCCCTTCGATATCAACACATAACCCGAACCGGTCGAGAAGCTGGGGACGCAGTTCGCCTTCCTCGGGATTCATCGTACCGATCAGGATGAAGGACGACGGGTGCGCATAGGAGACGCCCTCCCGTTCGATAAAGTTCATCCCCATCGCCGCTGCATCGAGGAGAACATCGACAATATGATCGTTTAACAGGTTGACCTCGTCCACGTACAGAATGTTGCGGTGCGCCTGCGCGAGGATACCGGGATCATACTTTCTCTCACCTTTTTTTAATGCATGCTCGATATCAAGGCTGCCAACGACCTTGTCTTCTGTTGCACTGATCGGTAGTTCTATGACCCGCATCCGGGCAGTCGCTGAGAGAAGGTCCGGATATTTTTTCCGGCAGTCGGGGCACAGCCCTTTGGTATCCGCAGGGTCGCAGTTAAAGACGCAGCCTTCGACAACCATCCGATCCGGGAGAAGATGGGCGAGGGCGCGGGCTGCGGTTGATTTTGCAGTCCCTTTCTCTCCCCTGATCAGGACACCGCCGATCCGGGGATTGATCGCGTTCAGGATGAGGGCGAATTTCATCTGTTCCTGGCCAACAATCGCGGAGAACGGGTATATATCATCGAAGTGATGCATCGTCAGGCTCCAGGTATAAAAAATATAAATTGTATTACAACTTTTTTAATCAGTTTTTAAGTCTTCATAGTATTAAATATTTTATTTTTTGTATTTCTCAACAACATAAGTATGAAATTTCGTAAGATATTTAATACTCAATGAAGAGATATTCACGAGCTCATAAGGATTGCCTGATGTGAAAACGATCTTATGGCAAAATGAGGGGTTCATAAAACAGTTTTCCGGGCTCCGGGCATACCATGACATCGGCCCGTGACACCCTATGCACCTTGCAGGGGAGAAGAAAAGCGTGAAACTTACCGCAATAATGTGGGGGTCCTATGCCCCGATTCTGAAACGTGCAGCAGCTGCGACCGGTATCGACCTTGTAGTCTACCCGAACCGGGTGCTGGAGGAATCTCCTGAAAAGGTGGATGCGGCCCTGGATTCGATGCGGACCGCTGACGTAATCCTCCTGTATCACACGTCCGACCTGTTCTGGGAGCGCATCAACCGGGAGATCAAAACGATTGGAACAACAAAGCCGGTCATCTCGCTCGGGTACGACCCATCCTCATGGGTACATTCCACGGTCAGGCCTCAGGTTGTCACGACCTGCCAGGCCTATGTCATCAATAACGGCGAAGAAAATTTCAGGAACCTGCTCCTGTATATCGGAAAGGAACTGTTCGGCAGGGACGTTGCGGTTGTCCCTCCAGTCACCGTCCCGTGGGAAGGGCTCTATCACCCGGCTGCTCCTTCTGCATTTACATCGGTGGATGACTATCTTGCATGGTATGCCGGTTGTGCACGTACCAATGCCCCTGTTGTCGGCATCATCTTCTCCCGCGTGACCTGGGCTTCATCGAACACGGCGATTGAGGATATGCTCATACGGAGTCTTGAGGCGGAAGGTCTCAACGTCATCCCTGCCTTCACGTACGCAATCCGGGATGAGACCCTTGGGGCGAAAGGGATGGTATATGTTATCTCCGAGTATTTTACGAAAAATGGCGTGCCCCGCGTCGATGCGATCATCAAGCTGGTACCGTTTCTTATCGGCACTTCGCGGGGGGACGACTACCGGGGAAAGACTGCGGCAGAAGGAGGAATCGAACTCTTAACAAGGCTCAACGTCCCGGTTTTCCATCCGGTCATCTCCCTGTACAAATCAGTAGAACAATGGCATGAATCGACCGGGCTCACGCTCGACACCGGCTGGGCTGTTGCAATGCCCGAGTTCGAGGGGGTGATAGAACCGGTCTTCATCGGGGCCACGAGCAGCAGAGAGGATGGCGAAAAACCCCGTGAACCGGTGCCGGACCGGTGTCATAAAGTGGCCTTGCGGGTGAAACAGTGGATAACGCTTTCAAAAAAGCCTGTCCATGAACGCAAGGTTGCATTCATCTTCAACAACAACCCCTGCGCCAACGCGGATGCAAATGTGGGCGCGGCATCGCATCTCGATTCCATGGAGAGCGTTGCACGGATTATGCAGAAGATGAAGAAGGCCGGGTACTCGGTTACGCCACCAAAAGACGGCAGGGAACTGATCAGTACCATCATGGAGAAGAAAGCGGTGTCGGAATTCCGGTGGACAACGGTTGGAGATATCGTTGCAAAGGGCGGGGCGCTCTCGCTTATGGACCTGCAGACCTATCTTCCGTATTTCGCCTCGCTCCCTCCTGCTGTCCGGAAACGGGTAACCGACACATGGGGGGAGCCTCCCGGGGAGGGAATGGTCCTTGATGACAGGATCGTTATCTCCGGAATCTCATTCGGCAACGCCACGGTCCATGTCCAGCCAAAACGCGGATGCTATGGTGCCCGCTGCGACGGGCAGGTCTGCAGGATCCTGCACGATCCGGACTGCCCGCCTCCCCACCAGTACCTTGCGACTTATTACTGGATCCGTTCGATCTGCGGGGTCGACGTCATCGTCCATGTCGGGACGCACGGCAACCTTGAGTTTTTACCCGGCAAAGGGCTCGGCCTCTCGCAGGAATGTTTCCCGGACATCGCTGCCGGCACCGTACCTCTCCTGTATATCTACAATGCGGACAATCCCCCGGAAGGGACGCTGGTAAAACGGCGGAGCTACGCGACCCTTGTCGACCATATGCAGACCGTCATGACGGGGAGCGGCCTGTACGAAGGCCTTGAGGACCTTGACAGCCTTCTTACCCAGTATGAAACGGCAAAACATGATCCGGCGCGGGGGCATGCCCTCCAGCACCTTATCATCGAAACACTGGAAAAAAACAACCTCGACAAGGATCTGCACCTGTCCCATGACACGCCGCTTGCCGAAGTGGTGAGCCGGGCGCATGAAACCCTGTCGAAGATCCGCAACACCCGGATCCCGTCCGGCATGCATATCTTCGGCGATGTCCCGCAGGGAGAAAGGCGGGTCGATCTCATCAGTTCCATCATTCGTTTTGATGGTGGGGATGGCTCCCCCCGCCGCGTGATTGCAGAAGTGATGGGGTATGACCTGTCCGGGCTTCTTGCCGGCCAGAACAGGTATTCTGATAAGGACAACACGTCCTATGGCGCGATCCTCGAACGGGTTGATGCGGTGCTGAAGGATTTTATCAGGTCGGTCCTTGATGGCTCACAAACCCAGTATGCCGTCATGGCTGGCTGCACGCTCTCATCGGCACAGACTCAGGCGCTCGATGCCATACGGAACCGGATCCTTGCCATCAACCGGCGGCTTGATGAGACCTATGAGATCGAATCGCTCTTTAACGGGTTCAATGCCGGATACATCCCGGCCGGGCCGTCCGGGCTGATCTCGCGGGGGCATGAAGATGTCCTCCCGACCGGCAGGAATTTTTACTCGCTCGACCCGCACCGGGTCCCCACCCGTGCAGCATGGCGCGTCGGACAACGGCTCGCTGAATCGCTGGTCGCCAAATATGTTAAGGAGGAAGGGAAAATTCCGGAAAATGTCGCCTTTTACTGGATGGCCGGCGACATCATGTCATCTGACGGCGAGATGTATGCCGAGATGTTTGCCATGATCGGCATTGAGCCGGTCTGGCTTCCAAATGGGCAGGTAAAATCATTTTCCATTATCCCGCTTGAGAAACTCGGGCGCCCCCGGATCGATATCACCGTGCGTACTTCCGGCATCCTCCGGGACAATTTTGCCAACTGTTACGAACTCCTTGATGAGGCAGTCTGCACGGTCGCAGTACTCGATGAACCCGTGGAACAGAATTTTGTGCGGAAACATGCGCAGCAGAGCATGCAGGAAGGCGGGGGGACATGGCGGGACGCAACGCTGCGGATCTTCAGTTCCCGGCCCGGTACCTATTCCAGCGGGGTCAACCTCGCCGTGCTCGCGAGCGCATGGAAGGATGAAAAAGATCTTGCAGAAATTTTTGTTGCCACAAACGGCTATGCATACGGAAAGGAGATTAAAGGGAGCGCCGCCCACGCACAGCTGGCCTCAAACCTTGCAACCGTTGCGGTGACATTCAACAAGGTGCACACGGATGAATACGACCTGCTCGGCTGCTGCTGCTATTTTGGTGCTCACGGGGGCATGACGGCTGCCGCCCGCCATTATTCCGGGGATGAGGTGAAGCCCTATTACGGTGACACCCGGGAGCCTGAGCATCTGGAAGTCCGTGACCTTGCCGACGAGATCCGCCGCGTTGTCAGGACCAAACTCTTAAACCCGAAATGGATCGACGGCATGAAAGAGCACGGGTACAAGGGTGCTTCCGATATCATGAAGCGGGTGACCCGGGTCTATGGCTGGGAAGCGTCCACGCAGGAAGTTGACGACTGGATCTTCGATGACATTGCCGACACATTTGTCAACAACAGGGAGATGCGGCAGTTTTTCGAGGAGAATAATCCCTATGCCCTTGAAGAGATAGCCCGCCGCCTTCTTGAGGCAGAACAGCGCGGACTCTGGGATGCGGACGAAGAAGTGCTGGACAATCTCAAAAACAACTACCTTGAGATCGAATCATGGATGGAAGACCAGGTTCATGAAGGTGACTACCAGGGGGGAAACGTGAATGTCCTGACGCAGGAGGATGTGGCGGGATGGGGGGATTCCTTAAAAGAGATCCTGGCAAACGTGCACGCCCGGCACCGGAAGGGATAGCGATGGCGCACGATGTTTTCCGGAGACCGCGATGATCGCGATAGAAACAAATGATCTCACCAAATACTATGGTTCCCTGTGTGCCGTAGATCACCTGACACTTTCCGTGAATAACGAGATCTTCGCCCTGCTTGGGCCAAACGGGTCCGGCAAGACGACAACGGTGCTTATGTTCACAACACTGCTGCATCCGACGAGCGGGAGTGCGATGGTCTGCGGGCACGATATCGTGCAGGATGGAGGGGAGGTCAGGAAGACACTCAGCTATGTCCCGCAGGATATGGCGGTGGACATCAAGCTCACCGGGCGGGAAAACGTCCTCTTCTTTGCCCGGCTCTACGGTGTTTCCCGGCCGAAGGACCGGGTGGATGACGTTCTTGCAGTCCTGGAACTTTCCGACCGTGCAGATGACTTAACGAAGACATATTCCGGCGGAATGCGGCGGAGGCTTGAGCTCGCCCAGGCCCTCGTGCACGAGCCGGCGGTGCTTTTCCTGGACGAACCGACTATCGGCCTCGATGTCGCTGCCCGGAAAAAGATCTGGGGGCATATCGGGATGTTGCGGAAAAAAGGCATGACAATCTTTGTCACCACCCACTACATGGACGAGGCTGACCAGTACTGTGACCGGGTGGGGATCATCAGCTTTGGGAAAATCATGGCACTCGGGGCACCAGCAGTCCTGAAATCTCAACTGATGAAGGACGTGGTGACGGCAAGGATATCCGGCCCCTTCACGCCACCGGAGATTGACGGTATCCGGTTTGTCGGCCGGAACGATGATGAGGTGTCCTTCACCGTGGAAAACGGGAGGGAGGCTTTACCTCTCATCTCCCAGGCGCTCGCAGACCAGGGGCTCTCTGTCCATGCATTATCGCTCCGGGAGCCGACGCTCGACGATGTATTCCTTCATGCTGTCGGGAGCCAGGAAGAACCGCGCAGTTTCAACGACCACCAGTTCAGGAGCATGCTGCGGAGGCGGAAATGAGCAGCGTCTGGTACTACATGGAACGGGACTTACTCAAGTGGTTCCGGGGAAAAATTGCGGTTGTTTCCCTGCTTGTCATGCCTGCCGCATGGCTGATCTTTGTCGGGCTCGCACTCCCGGTCACGTTCACCGGAAACTACCTCGACTTCATCACGCCCGGCATCCTCGTGATGACTATGCTCGCCTCGTCCCTGCAGGGAGGTGCGCTCCTGATGTTTGACAAGATCCTCGGGTTCCTCAACAAGTTTCTGGCATTGCCCACGCCCCGGGAGAGCATCCTTCTGGGAAAGATTTTGTTCATCACGATTCGCGGGGTGATCCAGGCAACGATCATCCTCATCGTTGCAATCCTTATCGGGGCGACGTTGCTTGCGCCGTTCCAGTACGGGATGATCTACCTGATCCTGGTCCTCTTCGGCATCGTCCTGTCAGGGCTTGCCACGACGCTTGCGCTCTATGCCGGCGACCACGATTCCTATGCAGCGGTCAACACGATGATCTCGATGCCGCTGTTCTTCACGTCAAGCGCCCTGATGCCGTACAGCGTGATGCCCCCATGGCTCCGGGCGATCGCAGCGGTCAATCCCTTAAGTTTTGCCATCGATGCGATCCGTTCCGTGGGCACGGGCCAGGTACCGCTCATGCAGATCGGGCTCCTGGCAGTGCTGGGCATTATTGTCAGTACGGCCTGCATGCAGGTTTTCAGGAGGATAACGATATGAAACTGAATTTGATAACGATACTGTTTGTCATCGGTAGTATTGCCGTATTCGCGGCGGGATGCACGATGGCGGGGACCGGATCACCCGCAGGAGCCGTCCCGCCAGTTCTTCCGCTGACACCATCATCAACAACCGCTCCAGCTGCTGCGGTGCACCCGGGCAGTGCCTGCACACCGGTGACGATCACCCAGACCGACGGGAAGCAGGTGACCCTCCCCTGCCGGCCCCGGCGCATCATTGTTGCAAACGCCGGGGCGGCGGAGATGCTCATCGCGTTTGGTGTCGGCGACCGGATTGTCGGCGTCACCGAAGCGATCCGAAACGTATCGTATATCATGGACAAGATCCCGCAGGCAGAAAATATCGGCAACTGGCAGACCCCGAACGTGGAGCAGATCCTCGCGCTCCGCCCGGATATCCTGCTCACCTATTCGAGTTATAAACCAAGGAACCTCGACCAGCTGGCGGCAGCAAACATCACCGTGCTGTCGCTTGACTGCTACCGGCTCTCCACGCTTGCATCCGATGCCCGCGAACTGGGGAAACTGACCGGTACATCCAACAGGGCAGAGATCTATGCACGGATGGTCGAAGATACGATCGCTACGGTGGATGCAAAGGTCCGCGCTATTCCTTCGGATAACTATCCGACTGTGTACTTCGAGTCCTACACGGACTATACCGCAGCAGCATATGGATCCGGGTCTGATGAGATGCTGACAGCCACAGGAGGAATAAATATCGCCGGTGATGCCGTATCCTCCTCGATGCGGGTGAGCCCGGAATGGGTGATCGCCCGCCAGCCGCAGTATGTCATGAAAGTTGTCTCCTCAACAAATACCCGGCCGTTTGCGGAGATTGTTTCAGCGATGAAAGAGCGGCCGGGGTGGTACATGATCCCTGCCGTCCGGGAGAACCGGGTCTATGCATTTGCAAACGAAATTGAGTATGGCCCCCGGGCTTATATCGGCCTTGTCTGGACCGCGCAACTCCTCCACCCGGAGGATTTCCGGGACATGCACCCGCGCTCGATGCTCAACGACTATGAGCAGCGGTACGTTTCCGGCACCAACAGGACGATGGTGATCTACCCCTGACCCCCTGGCATTTTTGTTATTTGATATGTTCATGATGACCCGGATATTCTTACCGGATATTACGTTCTGATAATTCTCTCAAAATGTTAAAAAGGAATCAGGATAATATCCAATCGTGATTATGCCATGATTATTGACTCTGAACTTTCCCGTATTGGGATCTCTCTCCCAAAAAACCTTCTCGACCGGTTTGACGAAATTATCAACGCTCGCGGCTATTCATCCCGGTCAGAAGGCATCCGGGACGCCATCCGCACCTATATTACCTATTATAAATGGATGTCCGATGTCCACGGTGAACGCCAGGGGGTTGTCACCATGGTCTATGATCATGATCAGCGGGGACTGCTTGTTACCCTCACCGATATTCAGCACGAGTTTAAAGCGATCATTTCTGCGTCCCTGCACTCGCATGTCACGGATACCCGTTGTCTTGAAGTAATCCTTATTCATGGTGACGGGACCCAGCTCAAAGCGTTTGCCGAACGCCTGATGTCACAGAAGGGTGTCGAGTCGGTGAAACTTACTACGATCTCTGTTGAAGATTAATCCTGCTATTTCAGATGTGATAAAATCAGACTAGAAAAAGCGCCATACCCCCTGTTTTTCCAAATCCAGTCGAAGAACCTTGACAGGTTCTTCTCAAATCTCATCCCTTCGGGATTCGATGCAGAAAAAATAACCCTCAAAACAGGGCCTGGAATCGATTTTCCCCCCGTCAAATGGGATGAACTATAGGGTAAAATTCACCTCGATTTAAGGGCCTTTGGT
>LQYC01000005.1_pt1 | contig 25354 bp, 26 predicted proteins | sample 661771 | NCBI WGS metagenome assembly LQYC01 (sample SAMN03483023, study PRJNA281117) | bioreactor metagenome | isolation source: benzene-degrading methanogenic enrichment culture from a contaminated... | place: USA: oil refinery in Oklahoma | collected 2011-05
AACCTTTCGGATTCTGATGAACCTTTCGGAAATTCGAAGATTTACTGCGTAAATCTTCTCCTCCTCAAGGTTCTGATGAACCTTTCGGATAAAACAGAAACTGCAATGTGCTTACACGAGAAAGGAATGAAAAAAATTCAGCCGAACAGGGCGCCGAGCCCTGCCATGCCGCTCTCTTCATCTTCCTTCTTGTGCTCTTCCTTCTTCTCTTCCTTTGCCGGTGCGGCTGCAGCTGCATGTGCTGCTGCGGGCGCGGCTGCGGCTGCCACCGGTGCGATGGCCGCCTTGCTGATTGCTTCCTCGATGTTAACGCCATCGAGTGCTGCAACGAGCGCCTTTACACGGGATTCATCAACTGCGATACCTGCGGCGGTAAGGACTGCCTTCACGCCGTTCTCATCGACCTTCTTGCCTGCCTTGTGCAGGAGAAGTGCTGCATAGATATATTCCATCTTTTTCACCTCGGTTTTTTTATAAAATTTTACTTGACAATGCTTTTCAACGCAATGCTTTCTCGCTGGGCTTTACCGATAATCGCATCAACCACGTCTTTCTCGTAGATGCATGCCTCGACAGCAAGGCTCCGCGCCTCCCTGACAGCTTTTGTCAGGATCGGTGCGATGGTCTCCTTTGTCGGGATCGCTGCATTGACCGAGAGGTTGAACGCCTGCTGTCCTGCAAGCTGGATCTGTGCAATGATTGCGGTCTCGTCGATTGCGAGCACGGACGGCTCGAACACGTCGCCCTCGTAGAACGCTGCCTGCAGTGCAAGCCCGACGTCCATGGGTTTGATGTCCAGCTTGATCATCACGTCTGCAACTTTTGCAGTGATGACCGCACCTTTCTTCACGATCGTCTTGGTCTCGCGGATCTTGACCTTGCCGCCCTCGATTGCTGCAGGAATGCCCGCCTGCTGGAGCTCGCCCACGATCGGGCCCGGCTTGAAGCTCGTCGGACCTTTTTCGACCACGATGTCTTCCGGCGCGGTTTCTCCGGCCTTTGCCGCCATCTTGGTCTTGGTCTTCTGGAGCTGCTTAAAGAGCCTGAACGGGTTGTCGTTGGTGAAGATCATCGCGGAGTGGCCGGAGACGTATTTGGAAAGCCCCGCCACTTTGCCGCCCATCTCGGCAAGCGCGTGCTCAATTAACGTGTTTCTTGTCACCCTGATGACCGCTTTGCCCCGCAGGTTGCGCCGGATCTGCTGGACCTGTGCGGCGGGGATGCCGTACATGTCGACAAGCCCGACAAGCGTATACTTCCCGGCGTTCTTCTTGATCTCCTCGACCTCGTCCTTTTTCCATGCCGGCAGGTGCCGCGTGTAGAGTGCCATTTACACCAGCCTCACTGCGGGACCCATCGTGGTCTTGACATAGATCGAGCGGACGTTCAACGGGCCCTGCTCGAGCACCGATTCAATCCTCTTTACGATCGTCTCGATATTGTCTGCGACCTGTTCCGGCTTCATTGCCGTTGACCCGACCTTGGTAGAGAACACGGTCTTGTCCTTGGTGCGGATCTTTACGGAATTGCGGAGACGCTCCACGATCGGGCGGATATCCATACCGCCCGTGATCGGCATCGGCATCCTGCCCCGCGGACCGAGCCGTGGACCAAGGAACCTGCCGACCTGCGGCATGACTGCTGTCTCTGCAAGGAAATACCGGTAACTCGCGGCGACCTTGCGTGCCTCACGCGGTGCGCCTCCCAGTCGCTCTATCTCTTCGGGGCCTAAAATCAGATCAACTTTGGCATCCTTTGCCTGCGTGACGATATCCCCTTTCCCGAGCACACAGATCCCGATGTTCTCACCGGTCCCGTGGGGGAGCATGATCGTCTCGTCGATACGGTTTTTCGGCTGCGCCATGTCGATATTCTTGAGATTGATGGTGATATCTATACTCTCAGAGAATTTGCGTTTAGGCGCTTTTTCAAGAGCCGTTTTCACGGCTTCCAGTATTCTGGCCTTTTCAACCATCAGCTACCTCCATAGTTATGCGACCTTTCGATCTTCTATGGTTCATATCACAAATCAGTTTGCGAGCGCGCTGTCGTACTTGCCCTCGTTGATTGCGGCAATGACCTCGTTTGGCTTTTTGCCGTCAACGGTGACGCCCATGCTCCTGCAGGTGCCGACGACCTCTTTGACTGCGGTCTTCAGCTCGTAGGATAGCATGCCGTCGAGTTTCATTTTGGCAATCCTGACAGCGGCATCAAAGGGTAAGTTCCCTGCAACAATGGCGTTGGGCTCTTTGGATCCCTTCTCGATATTTGCCTCTTTTTTTATGAGCGCCGTGGTGGGCGGGACGCCTACCGTGACGGTGAACTGCTTCTTGTCATCGACTTCGATCTTGACCGGGACCTGCATTCCGTTGAATGAGGCGGTCTTCTTGTTGATCTCATCGACAACTGCCTTCACGTTGATACCGAGTGGTCCGAGCGATGGTCCCAGTGGGGGACCAGCGGTTGCCTTTCCGCCGGGTACTAAAACCTCGACCACTTCTGCCATAATATGTCCACCATGCCGTCCCGTGTAACGGGCATCTGGCGTGGGTCTTAAAATATTGGCGTAAGGGGACTTAAAGGTAGTGTGAGATTAAGAAGGTTGTAACCGTAAAAGTTTTTCGATATTATTATCGTTCAGGAGGCATCATTTACGTTCAATGAAATGGTGGCAGAAAACTAAACAACCAAATAACTTTTCACATGGATTGAACAAGTATTTTGTCTATCTCATTATCCTGATCGTAGCTATCCCGGTTTCCGTGTTTTTTATTTATTTAACACTCTCTATGATGGCTTTTGGCCCCAATACTCCAACATATGTCAGTATCATTTCCCCAGAATTATTTCTCGTTATGAGGTATGGACTCGTATTCATTGCGTTCTTGATATTCTTCATAATAATCCCATTAGCAATTTACAGAGTGTTCAAATCACGGCGATTGATATAATTTATCATTACGAGTCAAAACAATTTTTAATTGGTAATTCACTTATTTTGAATATGGCTCCAGATAATGAATTGAATAAGAAAGAGAAAAAAGCTCTTCTAATCGGTGTTACAATGGGAATTGTTGGAGGAATGGTCGCAAATTTGTGGGCAAATTTTTATTTTAAATTTATAGAAATGTCAACAAATTCTAATTATTGGATTGTAACAGGAGGGCTCGTAATAGGAACGATGGTTTTAGCGATAATTATCGGTGTACTAATTCAGGATATTAAGAAAACGTAGGCATCTTAATTTTATTCTGTTTTTTGATTTCTTCAGAGATTATCTTGCACCAGCATTATGCAGAATATTGAAGATTTCCCCATATCGAGTATCCCTTTCATTTTTGAATTTATAAGCCGCCCAAGCGAGCGCTTTCTCCCCATCTTTATTATACGGAGTAATTTTTTTTGCATTGATATTTGCTCCCTTCAAAACAAGAAGTTTCACAATGTCAACTTGCCCGAACCATACAGCTGTCATTAGAGCTGTTTCACCATCATTAAGTGGAGACTCAATATCTGCGCCGTTTTGAAGAAGAACTTTAATTACATCAATATTTCCTATTTGAGCTGCGATAAAAAGTGCAGACATATCGCTATCATATCTGTCATTCACGTCCACTCCAGATTTTATTAAAAGATCAACAATTTTTGCATTTCCTCCTCCTGAAGCTGCAATTATTGGGGATGCCCTTACACTATTTTTAGCTTTAATATTTGCTCCATTTTTAATGAAATAATCTGCAACTTTTAGCATTTCTGAATTGAAATTTTCGATCTGTTAGTTTTGGGGTTTATTTTTTAAATTATTGAGCAAAGCGCCTTTGATTCTAAAACGTATTTCACTCTTTTCGTCTCCGAAACCTCCCACATCCCATATTCTATCGAGTAAAGTGATTATAGATTCGCGATATTTATCAAATTTATAACCGCATACTTTTATCAGAGGGGTATCTCCGAAATCATTTGTGTCTTCAATATTTGCACCATTATCTAAAAGGCATTTAATCACTTCAGTATTGCATGAAAGAATTGCTTCATCTAACGGGGATTTATTAAACTTATTTTTGTGCTTGACATCAGATCCAGACTTTATTAGTGAACGTACAATCTCCTTAGGGTTATTTTTGATATGATACAATTTTTGAGTGTCAAGAAGTTGAAATACCTCTAACCCCATTTTATTATTTTGAAAAAAGATGCTTTTCAAAGAGATATTTCCAGATGCGAGTATTAACGGGGTCCATCCATTTTTTGATATTTGATTTACATCAGATTTGTTTTTTAAAAGCAATTCAACAAGCTCTTTATCATTTCGAACACATGCCACCATTAATGAATTATATCCATTTCTTGTTGTTGCATTTACATTAGCACCGTTATTAATTAGTAGTTTTACAATTTCCATATCCCCCATTATTCTTGAGGCTAAATGCAAAGGTGTGATCTCATTTTTATAGACACAATTTACATCTGCTCCTTGAGAAACAAGTGATTTAACTTCAGAATAATGGTTACTTTCAATAGCCTCGTATAATTTTTCTTCAAGAGATTTTCCAAATATTTTTGTTATCAAATCCATTACTCGATAATTGTTTGAGACCATCTTAAAAGTATCAGAATCTATACCCTATTGCGATGAGTGCCGCCGGTCCTGACGGAACGCCCCTACGGCGACTCAATGATCGGATTTATTGACAGAAACTTCAATTGTTTATTTTCACATTTAACTCCCTAGCCCAGCGAGACCCAATGAGGCGGCCGGGCGACCCCGTTGGGGGTGAGCGAAATCGTCAGGCAAATCCGGCCCCGATTTAAGCCCGGATTCCCCTCTCGGAACATCCGACCGACACGGTTTTTCCAAAAAGCGACACAGTTATTTTACGAAATCCCCTATTTGACTCCCTTTTGGCCAGAATAGGCATAAACCATGCCCGGAACATAACACTATTTAGCCGCGTTCCAGCAGAGGATAATCCGGAAAACAGCCAAACATACCATGCCAATAAACCCCGGAAAATCACGCTGCAAAAACTGCCCCGTATTCGCGTTTGGAAGGCCGATCTCATGAGGGTCTGGGTGCTGGAAGGTTGCCGGAAACCGGCGGGGGGTTCCGGGATCCCCGGTTCTCCGTCGGTGGATGCCGCCATTACCCCGTGTCTGACGGGGGTCGGCTGGAAATCTCCGTCAGAGATGGGGTTCAGGACCCTGCACAATTTCAACCACAATGATATTGGATCACTAAGAAAATACATATCCATTCAGCGAATACCATGAAACCCCCTGGATTTTTTTGCGGGCTGAGTGATACTTATTCTCTTGAAGCCCTTGGCTGGAACGCGGAGCTTGCTTCTGCATTTGAAAAATATTCCGGCCGCTACATTCCCGGAAGGATAGCCTGCCGGCAGCGAACCCACTTTGAAGTTTTCATCGAGGGCGGATCGCTCAATGCGGGGATCTCCGGGGCCCTGCGCCGGACCGGCCGCATGCCGGCCGTGGGCGATTTTGTTGCCCTGCTCCACCAGCCTGAGGCAGGGGCAGAAACGATCGTGGATATCCTGCCGAGGAGGACGACGTTCACACGCGGAGTTCCCGGTAAAGACGGTTTGGATCAGGTGATCGCGGCAAATATCGACACGGTTTTCATCGTGACAGCAGCCGGTCCGGACCTGAATGCCCGGCGCCTCGAACGGTACCTTGCGCTCGTCCATGCATCGGGGGCACGACCGGTGATCATCATCAATAAAGCCGATCTGGCAGGTACACCTGAAGCGCTCGCCGAAGGGATTTCAAAGGCGACGGCGGGGGTTCCGGTCATCACGCTCAGTGCCCTGACACACGCCGGCCTTTCCCTGCTTGATCCTTACCTGGTCTCAGGAACGACCGTTGCCCTCATCGGGTCTTCCGGTGTGGGAAAGTCTACGCTCATCAACGCATTGCTGGAACAAGCTGTTCAGGATACCAAGGCGGTCCGGGAATATGACGGGAAAGGACGCCATAAGACAACGGTACGGCAGCTGTTTGTCCTGCCCGGTGGTGCTCTTGTCATTGATAATCCCGGCCTGCGGGAGGTTGGCATTGGTACTGCCGGATCAGGGATCCGGGAAACATTCCCGGACATACAGGAACTGGCATCAGGGTGCCGTTTCTCCGATTGCCGGCATGAGCGGGAGCCGGGCTGTGCGGTGCGTCAAGCGGTAGGTAAGGGAATTCTCCTGCAGGAGCGTCTCGACAACTTTATCCGGCTCACAAAAGAGCTCGCGTTCGAACAGGAAAAATCGGAGATCGGGCTCGTACGGTCTGAGCGGAAACGGTGGAAAGCGATAAAGATTCAGGCCCGGGAAATGAAAAACCTGAAAGGACGAGGATGATTCTCGCGACATCACCAAGTGCCATTGTCTTCACCATCAAAAAGGTGAGATGTTATGCACCGAGGGAGGGATTCAGGCGCTCTCACTTAGCTTCGGCATTCTCTTCCCAGAGCCCGAAGGCGTTCCCCTCTGTGTCTATGCAGTTAACGAGGTAGCCCATCCCGGGCACCGCCATCTTCCCCGTCTCCAGCTTTCCCCCGAGGCTTTTTACCTTCTTCATCGCGGAGTCAATCGACTTGACCCCGAAGTAGTTCCGGATCCTCTGCGAGGGCTCCATCCGCTTCCCGAGCCCGCCGCCGACGCCGGGAGTCCCGTCGAGGTTCGTTGTCGTTATGAGGTTGTACTGCATTTCGGGGAACGATTCGAACTTCCAGTCAAGGAGCGAGGCGTAGAACTTCATCGCCCGTTCGGGATCGTCTGCCGGAACGTCAAAGTGTACGATTGCTGCCATCAGGGTGTCACCAACTCCTGATGGGGTGATGAAACTTATAATAACATATGTTCCGGCATCAGGCAACAGGCAGGCGGGCTTCCCGGCCGGTCTCTTTATACTTTTATGCGCAAGTACTCACCGTGAGGGTTATGGCAAAAGAAAAACCCAAGCTCGTGACAACAGTCTCCATTCTCACGCGAAGGCTGAAGGAAGGCAAGACCTACGATGATTTCCGCAGGGCCTGGTTCCATACCACCGGCTTCGGTGTCGAGGGAAAGGAAGTGGAAGGGAGCAGCAACCGGATGTTCTCCACGATCAACGTGTTCGATCCCCGCGAGATCATCGTGCTCGGTTTTGCAACAACCACGCTTGAACAGCTGCAGGATGCGCTGGACATCGACGTGAAAGTGCGGGGGGAGAACCCGCTCGATGATGTCATCGAACCGGAGATCGGCAGGAAGTTCTGTGCGCTCATCTCGGAAGACGACTTCTCCGCGGCCGGGGCCATCCCCTACAAACCCGCTGCCATCGGCGGGAAAGAGACCGACATGGCAGAGTTTTCACAGACACTGCAGGCCCTGCAGGGGCTCTTTGCCGCTGCGGGAAAGAAACGGGATGCGGTGAATGCGGCACGAAAGAAAAAGAAGAGATGAACCGGTATACTATCATCTCTCTCTTTTTAATTACGATCACAAAAGTCCAGAGATGCTGGTCATCTGTACGGAATTAATATACCGGAGCAATCCCAGTCTTTTTACCGGAGTGCGATACCATCTCTCCTGCCATACAACCTGATCATCCGTACGGCCACGAGGCCGGCGTGAACCGGAGAATACCGTATAGCGGTGCAGGCCGGATCCTCATCCTCCTCATCCTCGCGGCAGCCTGTGCCGCGGTGCCGGCAGCTGCCGCAACCGGCATGAACGGGTCCGCAGGGAACCAGTCGTCCGGCCCGGCCATCGTGTATATAGGCAACTATGTCGTGGATTTTTCCAAATATAACGCCGAAGAGGGGACGTTTGAAGCGAATTTTTACGTATCCCTCAGATCCAACTCATCTGTTAACCTCACAGATCTCGAGATGATAAACGGGCATGCAACCGCCATCGGTACGCTCATCGATACCCCTGAAAAAAAGTATTACCGGGTCTTTGCGACAATGAGTGCCGACCCTGACTTCCGCCGTTACCCGTTCGACCGTCACACCCTCCCGATCATTGTGGAGCCCAAAACCCACAGCGAACGCGAAATAGTCCTTGTCATTGACGGGAATGAAACCGGCCTCGATCATGACGCAGCCCTCCCCGGCTGGGAACTTGGCGACATTACCGCATATACCATGAGCCATTCATACGGTTCGGACGAGTTGCCCTATTCCCGGGCTGTCTTTTCATATGATGTCTCCAGAGACTCCGTCTCCACCTTCCTGAAATTTTTCCTGCCGGTCATGCTGATCATCATCGTGTCCCTCAGCTCGCTCCTGATGAAAGTCACATCGCGCCTCGGGCTGAACGCGTCGATGTTCCTTGCCGCGGTGCTCATCCACTGGCGCGTCGCGGACGCGATCCCGCTTGTTGCATATGCCACATTCCTTGACTATTTCATGATCCTGACATATGCAACGCTTGTGATGGTGCTGGTATCCGGTATCCTCATCATCTTTTTCTCTGAGGCAAAAGACACAAAAAGGGTCGATCTGGTAAACCGATGGTCAATCCGGATCATCCCGGCGCTTTCGGTTTCATTATACGCCCTGCTCTTCCTCACGCTCGTGGCCTGATACGGGGCATGTTTCTACAGCTCCCGGTAGTAGGTGTATGGGAAAATGGTCCTCTATGCTCGCAGGAATGCCAGGAGTAAACCCGCATATCCGGCTGAATACATCCGGGACATGTTAACTCCGGCAAGGTGCCTTAACAATCCCCGGCTGTGCCGGTTACAGTTTCACCACAAAAAAGGAGACCGGGCCGGCCCCAGTTCAGGTTTCCGGCAGAATATCTGTAAAAAAGGCTATTTCTGGTCGGAGAATTTCTCGACCACCCGGACATTGTCGCCGCGGACGGTGATCGGGATGGGCACGACACTCTCGTAGAGCTCGACCGTGATCTCTTCCTTTGCCGCGTCAACGCGCTTGACAACTGCTTTCTCGCCCTTGAACGGCCCGGCAATGAGCTCGACGATCGTACCTTCCTCGATACCGCTCACCACCGGTTTGGGAATGAGGAAATGTGCAACCTCGGAAAGCATCATCGAGCTCTTCTCGCCCTCGTCTTTCCCCTTGCGGACGACGGCGCGCGCATGGGGGATCTTCTCGACGAGCTGCTCGATGCGGTTCAGCTTCTCGGGGGTCTCGATGAGCACGTAGCCCTGCAGCTCGTTTGGCACAATCACGGCAGTTACGTTGATATCGGTCGCCTTGGTCGCGATTGCTTTTAAGATACTGTCGGCGACGGTGCGCTCCTGCTTGGAGGTCGTCTTGATCGCAAAGATCCGGTTATCGGACACTGCCGCATCTGGGGCAGGAGCCGGTGCCGGCGATGGAGTGCCGGAAGTCTGTTCGGTCATGGCAATCAGTATTTTAAAACCCGAGCAACGTCTGGTGCTCAAACATGACATAGAGGATGAACCCGATAAGGCCGATCAGGAGGACCCCTGCTGCAGCGACGATTGCGATCTTGGTAAACTCTTCGCGGCTGGGAGTGCGCGCAAGTTTCAGGACCCGCAGGTATTTCCTGAAAAACTCTTCCTGAACGTTAACTTTGAAATCCGGCTTCGATATTTCCATATTTACTCACTTGAGAAAATCAATCTCAAACTGTTTCTGGACTTTTGGGGTAAGTTTCTCGTTCCTACCATATATCTGTGGCGACCGTACGCCCGTGACCACAAGCAGCGTGCGCATCTTGTTCTGCATCGCGGGGTCGATCTGCGCACCCCAGATGATCCGGGCGTTCGGGTCGACCCGGTTATAGACTTCCTGCACGACACCCTCTGCCTCCTCCATTGTCATGTCAGGGCCGCCGACAACGTTGACGAGTGCTGCCGTGGCGCCGGATATGTCCACGTCGAGCAACGGCGAACGGATGGCTTTCTTGACCGAATCTGCCGCCTTGTCCTCTGAGTCGCTCTCCCCCATCCCGATCATGGCGACGCCGCCCCGCTCCATGACGGTGCGCACATCGGCAAAGTCGAGGTTCACAAGCCCGTTCATCGTGATCAGCTCGGTGATCCCTTTTACCGCACGCATGAGGACTTCGTCTGCCACCTTGAACGCGGCATAGAGCGGCAGCTTCGGTACGACCTCGAGCAGCCGGTCATTGGGCACAACAATGACCGTGTCTGCCACATCCCGCAACCGTTCGAGACCGGCTTCTGCGTTCTCCATGCGGATGGCACCTTCCGCGGCGAACGGCAGGGTAACGATCGCGATGGTGAGCGCCCCCTCTTCACGGGCTGCCTTTGCGATGACCGGCGCACAGCCGGTACCGGTGCCGCCGCCGAGGCCGACAGTGATGAAGACCATGTCGCAGCCGGATACTGCACCGCGGATCTCCTGCTCGTTTTCGAGAGCCGCTTCTTCCCCGATCTGGGGGATGGACCCGGCGCCGAGGCCGCGGGTGCGCTGCCTGCCGATCAGGATGCGCTGGTCGGCGTGGGTGCGGATGAGGTGCTGGGCATCGGTGTTGACGGCGATCATGCGGGCGCCGTGGATACCCTCCTCCATCATGCGGGTGATCGTGTTCGAACCGCTGCCCCCGCAGCCGATCACCGTGATCTCGGTCTTGAGCTCGGCCAGAATCTGGTCAAGGTCTTCGTTATTCTGCGCGACGGACGTCGTGTCGGTCTGCGCCTTGTTTAGTGCCTCTTCAACAATTGACCTCATGCAATGTTCTCCAAACCCGGGATGTGGATTCTTGTCTCGCTGCACAAAGACACCATTTCCGGTGTTATCACCCTGCCGCTGACCTCGACTGACCGGCCTGCTGCAAGTGCCTTATACAGTGGTCCTGCCGGCACCCCCAGCATACGCGCCTTGTCGGGGTCAAACCGGACTTTCTGTATGATCAGGTGATCGCCGTCCCGTGCAGTGATCTCTTTTATACGTATGATTTTTACGCACAATGTATTTAAATCGTTTATTATTCGGGACGTATACTTTTCAGAAGTGATAAAAACGGGAAACAGCCGATTTTCCGGCCCGGACAGGTGAATGACGGGCAATCCTTCGAGGCCTGCCAGAAATTCGCGTTCATCTGCCTTCAGGGTTTCGGATAAAAGGACCGGATCGATCCGTACCGGTACCGGTTCTTCCTGCTCTTCCCATGCGTGCACATGGCAGCGGGCTCCCTTTACGATTGTACCTGCCAGTGCCTTTGCTGCACAGTACGTCTCCCACGACAGAGTACCCATATCGGACAGTTCGGTCTCGCCAAGCTGTGTGATACCCAGTGCGTCCAGCTGGCCGGTGAGCCGGCGCAGCTCGTCTTTCATCAGCGCTTTTCTGTCGATATATGCAGCCACGGCCCCGGACCGCTCCTGCATCGTGAGGATCATCGGGTCGTCCAGCGAACTCACCTCCCGGGAATGGGCGATGTACCCGAATGCCCCCCGCGATGTGAGCGCGATCTCTGTCTGGCGTGCCGCGTAATGGTTGCCTCCAAACCCGATTAGCGGAATTGAATCGATCGGGTTCGCGGCAAGCACGCTCTTTGCCACCGCCTCTCCAGCCACCCCGTCTGCCCATTCCTTCTCCGTGCTCCCGATCTCGACAAAGAATGACGGGTGCAAAAGATCCGTCGGCCCGTGATGGGTGACCTCGTACGAGACCCGGTACCCCGTCGGGCAGTGCCGGGCAAGCTCCCGCAGAACCGCCTGCATCATCCCGGGCGCTGCAGGAGGGAGCGTGCGGGGGCTGCCGCCCAGCTCTGCGTCCCGCATATTGCCGGTCACGTGCACCGTCAGTACGGGGATGGGGTTGACGCTCGCGTGCCGGGAGAGGAAGATAAGAAGGTCGGCATCGATCGCCCGGTCAACCCCGTCCGCGTGGATGAGCCTCCCCTGGGTTTCATGGAACTCATACGTCCGCCCAGCTGTTCCGGGGAGAACGTCCGATGGGCTGTCGAGCAACGCCTCGATGTGCCGCCGGATGTTGATGCCGGCCGGGTCAAGAGCGGAGTTAACGAGGGCGATCTTCATCATACCGTATTTGGCGCTGATGAGAATAAGCGTGCCGGATGAGGATGTACCCGGCTCTGCACAACAATGCACCGGCCTGACCGGGGGTATGATGAGGACAAAAGCATTCGGAGAAATCCGACGTGGAAAACAAAAGAATGAAATACTGTGGAGCAAGAAATTGAAAAAAATATGAAAATTAATTATATGGATAGTGGGTATGAAAGTGATACCCGATTATTTCAATCTATTTTTGCCTGATCGATTGTTATACCATTGATAATAATTGCCGGTGGGTAAACCTTTGTTTTCCATTCCTTATCGTTATATGACGGCTGATATGTTACCTCTATAACGGTAGGCGCGGACATCGGGCGGCTAGTAGATGACATTTTTATTAAATAATGGTTATTATCAAGATGTTCCCAAGTCCCCGTCCATTGGGTTGAAACCATAAACATCATAATATCAGTGTTTGGCGTGGTCTCATTAAGACGGACAGTCCCGGATTTATAAACGATTGTTCCTTCGGGATAGAATTTGTATTCCTCTCCGGGGGCGGTTTTATCGTAGTTTCCATCAGGTCGGTACATTTTGATAAATCGGTGAAGGATAGGATCGGTATCTGCCGGTGCCGGGGTCAGTACAGTTGTGATTGGTGCGGGTGTTGCCGGTACAGTAACGGTCACATAAATGATCTGTGGGGTTGGTTGTGGGGTGGCTGCCCCAGAAGATGATCCCACACACCCACTCATTATCACTAGTGCGATGCATACCAATACCAATCCCATTAACCCCTTGTATTGCATGAGTGAACCTTATGTAATATTTTAGATATTATATTTTTCCGTGCTCCTCTTTCATTTGATTGAGGATTTTCGCACCAATCTTCGCACCCATCTGTTGCAATTGCAGGCAACGTTTGTCGCCAAACAGCTTGCCGGTCAGTAAACACAATAAAGAAGTAAACAAAATAGTGTTACCATGAACGAAAAGGAGTTTGCAGAGATTTTCAAAGAGGCTGGAATCGAGAACGAGATCAAGTGCCCGCAGGCGTTTGCGATTGCACAGAAACACAAGGTTTCCAAGAAGGCGATTGGCGACTACTGCAACAGCCACAATATCAAGATCCGGGCCTGCCAGCTCGGCTGCTTCAAATGAGCATCTTCTTAAAAGTCGTCCCGGTATCAGAAGCGATTGCAGCCGTCAGAAGGATTGCCCCGCAACCCGTGCAGGAAACCGTCCCGTTGGAAATGGCTGCCGGCCGGGTGCTTGCGGAAGACGTGCGGTCGGACACTGACATCCCCGGGTTTGACCGGTCGGTGGTGGACGGGTATGCGGTGCGAGCCGCAGACACGACCGGGGCAAGCGATCCGGTCCCGGCAATGCTCCGCACCCGGGGGCGGGTCGAGATGGGGAGCAGGGCAGTCGCCCCGATCAGCCCGGGTGAGTGCATCTACGTGCCGACCGGAGGTGTTGTCTCTGTCGGCGCCGATGCGGTCGTGATGGTGGAAAATACCGGGCAGGCCGGCGATGAAATTCTTATAAAAAAGCCGGTAGCAAATGGCGAAAATGTCCTGCTGCACAACGAGGACTTTTCAAAGTCCGAGGTCGTGCTCGGTCGCGGCAAACGGATCTCTGCGCAGGACGCAGGCGTGCTCGCTGCCGCAGGATGCAATACAGTCCCGGTATACCGGCAACCGGTTATCGGCATCATTTCAACGGGCAACGAACTTGTCCCGGTCCAGAAAACTCCGGCCGCTGGCCAGGTGCGGGACAGCAACTCCTTCATGGCCGGGGCGTTTGTGCAGGAAAACGGGTGCGTGCCGAAGCATTACGGCATAATACACGATGACCGCGATGCACTCCGGGCTGCCCTTGTAAAGGCAGTCGCCGAATGCGACGCGGTGCTCATCTCTGGCGGAAGCTCAAAGGATGACAGGGACATGGCTGCCGCTCTCATTGCTGAACTCGGCGAAGTGCTAATCCACGGGATAGCAATCGCACCCGGAAAACCGACAATCATCGGGTATGCCCAAAACAGACCTGTCATCGGCCTGCCCGGCCACCCGGCATCGGCATTCATCGTGCTCATCGCAATCGTCCGGCACCTGCTTTACGATATGACTGGCGACACCGCCCCGGTGCAAATGACCGTGCAGGCACGCCTTTCCAGCAACGTCCCTTCACCACGGGGCAGGGAAGACTATGTGCGGGTGAAGGTCGCAGGCGGGGTTGCGACACCGGTGTTCGGCAAGTCCGGGCTGCTCAACACGCTTGTAAGAAGCAACGGGGTGATCCGCATCCCGGCAGAGAGCGAGGGGCTTGAAGCTGGCGAACCTGTAGAGGTGCTGTTGTGGTAAAGCGGTACCTCAAAGTGACATCCCTTGATGACGTCCTTGCTTTGCTTGCGAGGGAATTTGCCTGCACCCCCTCAACGGAACGCGTGCCGCTTGAAAGGTCGGTCGGCCGGATTACCGCCGCACCCATATTTGCACGTTATTCCGTCCCGGAGATCCATCTCGCGGCGATGGACGGGATTGCCATCGTGAGTGCGGAAACGGACGGCGCATCCGAGCAGCACCCGGTCACACTCCAAAGTGCGGTCCGGGTGAACACCGGCAATGTCGTGCCCCCCGGTTTTGATGCGGTGATCATGATCGAAGATGTCTGGGTCGATGGCATCCGGTTCACCATCCGTAAGTCGGCTGCACCATGGCAGCACGTCCGCCCTGCGGGAGAAGACCTAGCGGAATCGGAGATGGTCCTTCCCTCCCGGCACCGGATCCGCCCTCACGAGCTGGGGGCGCTCGCAGCGTACGGGATCACTGATATTGAGGTGCTTACCGTGAGAATAGGGCTGATCCCGACGGGCACCGAGCTGGTTGAGCAGGGTACGCGACCGATGCCGGGGCAGGTTGTGGAGAGCAACACGGTGATGGCGGCAGCAATGCTCTCCGATACGGGTGCGACCTGCAGACGCTACCCCGGGGTAAAGGATGACCCGGCCCTCATTCGCGATGCAGTCGAAAAGGCCGCCTGGGAAAACGACATCGTGATCATCTCGGCAGGCTCTTCTGCAGGCACGCGTGATTTTACCGCGGAGGTTGTCGCGGGCCTCGGCGAGGTGCTCGTCCACGGGATCGCGATCAAGCCGGGGAAACCGGCGATCATCGGGCGGGTTGCCGGAAAGCCGGTAATCGGTATGCCCGGTTACCCGCTATCGGCATTCACGGTTATCCGGGAAATTGCAGTGCCTCTTCTGGCGCGGTACGGGCTTGTTGTGCCGGAACCTGAAACAGTTGAGGCAGAGATTACCTCCACCATCCACAAAGATATTGGCAGCGACGAGTTCGTTCTTGCAGCACTTGGAAGGGTCGGCAACCGCTGGGTGGTCTCGCCGCAGTCCCGCGGCGCCGGCGTCCAGATGAGCGCGGTACGGGCAAATGCATACCTCAAAGTACCGGCAGACGTCGAGGGATGGGAGGAAGGCGAACCTGTGCCGGCCCGGCTCATGGTGAAAAGAGGCGAGGCGGAACAGGCACTCCTCGTGACCGGGAGCCATGACCCGGTCATCGACCATCTTGCCGACCTTCTGCGGGGTGCGGGGATCGAACTCCACTCCACGCATGCCGGCAGCATGGGAGGCATCTTCGCGTTAAAAAAAGACCAGTGCCATGCTGCTCCCATGCACCTGCTCGCACCAGACGGGAGCTACAACACGGAGTTCCTGAAGAAATACCTGCCGGGCGAGGAACTAATCCTCCTGTCAGTCGCAGGCAGGCAGCAGGGCATTGTCTCGCGGGACAGCATCGCGTTCAATGACCTTCAGAATCACACCTTCATCAACCGGCAGGGCGGCTCGGGTACAAGGATGCTGCTCGACTACGAGCTCAAAAAAACGGGGATTGACCCGTTAAAAATCCGGGGGTATGAACGGGAGGTTACCACGCACCTCGCTGTCGCACTTGCAGTAAAATCCGGAGAAGCAGACACGGGGATGTGCGTGTATTCCGCAGCAAAAGCGCTCGGCCTTTCCTTCGTGCCTGTCGCACAGGAGCGGTACGAACTCGCGATCCGGAAGTCCCATATGGCAGACCCGCGGGTAGCTGCTCTTTGCGCCGCGATTGCATCCCCTGCGTTTAAGGAGATCCTTCGCCAGCTGGGGGGCTACGATACAAAGGAGACCGGCGTGCAGCGCTCAAAGCCATGACCACGGCCTCTTTTGGCGTTGCACACCTCACCACCCCCTCAATGTCCCACGTTTTGTAGCCAAAGACCGGCTTGTTTAATTTTAAGGCAATTGCAATCTCGGAGAGTGTCCCGTACTTCCCACCAACGGCGATCACTGCATCGGCGGACTGCACCAGCAAAACATTGCGCGAGTACCCCATCCCGCTCCTCACACGGATGCCGAGGTAGGGGTTGCCGTCCCCCATATCGGGCAGGATGCCAACGGTTGTCCCGCCATTCTCCCGTGCCCCTTTGCATGCAGCCTCCATCACGCCGCCCATCCCGCCGCAGATGAGCTTCCCGTGGTCCGATGCGATAAGCGCGCCCACCTCCTGCGCCGCGGCGTACTCCTCCGGCGTGCAGTCAGCGGCGCCGATCACTGCGATCTGCATAATAGTGCATCAAACGGGGTGCATAAAATACTGCACGATTTTGTTCCCGATAAACCCGGTGTCCTCTGGCCGTCCGCCATTTATGGGGCATTACTATTCACCGCCCGCCCTCAGCCCTTCATTACTACCCGGCACTCATCATCAGCGCATGAGATCAGCTGCGGGTAATACTTTGAGACGTACTCTTTTACCATCCGCTTTGCACAAAACCGTGGTGCAACGCTTTTTATTGATTCTTTCATCATCTTCACCCAGCCGTGCGGGATGCCGTCAAGGGAGGTGGAATAATAGAGCGGGACGATCTCGTGCTCAAGGAGATCATAGATTGCATGGGCATCATCTGCGTCCCGGTTTCCATCCGGAGTGCCGCCGCCAAACGCCCAGCCGTTCTTCCCGTTGAATCCCTCGATCCACCAGCCGTCGAGGATGCTTAAGTTGAGGACGCCGTTAAGTGCCGCCTTCATACCGCTCGTCCCGCTCGCTTCCATCGGTGGCAGGGGGTTGTTGAGCCAGACGTCGACGCCGTGAACCATGTACTGTGCTGTCTGTTCATTGTAATCTTCCACGAATGCTATCCTCCCTTCAAACTCGGGCTGCTGGGCCACGTGGTAGATCTTCTGGAGGATCCGTTTTCCTTCTTCGTCCGACGGGTGTGCCTTTCCTGCAAAAATGATCTGGACCGGCCTCCACGGGTTGCATACGATCTGCCTGAGCCGGTCAATGTCGTAAAAGATCAGGTCGGCCCGCTTATAGGTGGCAAAACGCCGTGCAAAACCGAGGGTGAGGATCGACGGGTTCAGGAGCAGCCCCCCGGTGACCAGGGTGAGAGGGTCTTCCCGCCGCTGCGCCCATTTTACCCGTATAGGCTCGCGGATCCTGTTGAACAGCTTGATTTTGAGATGGGTATGGAGCGCCCAGAGCTTCTCATCCGGGATCTCATCGACCAGCTTCCAGATAGCCTCATCATCATGCTCCTTCTGCCAGTTCGGGGTCACCGGGTAGAAATACGTGTCCATGAGGTCTTCGATCCGGGGGTTCATCCACGTCGGCAGGTGGACCCCGTTTGTAATCGCATCGATCGGGACCTGGTTTTCGGGAACCTCTTTCCAGAGGCATCTCCACATCTGCCGGGTAACCTCTCCGTGGCGGTGTGAAACGGCATTATGGTATCCGGAAAGCCGCATTGCAAGTACTGTCATGTTGAACCCTTCATGAGGGGAATCCGGGTGGACCCCGAGGGAGAGGAACCGGTCTCGATCGATCCCGAGCGAGGGATAATAGGAGCTGAAGTACCGGTCCATGAGTTCCACAGGGAAGACATCATGGCCCGCATAGACCGGAGTGTGGGTGGTAAAGACCGAGGTCCCCTGCACCTGCCGCAGTGCCTCATCAAAAGATTGCCCTTTCTCCACGCGTTCCCTGATCCGCTCCAGCAGGGCAAACGCCGGGTGGCCCTCGTTGAGGTGTACGGCTGTGTACTCGATTCCAAGATGGCTCAGTACCTTGCGGCCGCCGATTCCAAGCACAATCTCCTGCTTCAGCCGCAGTTCCCGGTCGCTGGTATAAAGGCTTGATGAAATTTTACGGCTCGCGGGATCGTTTAAGGGAATATCGGTATCGAGAAGGTAAAGGGGGACCTTCCCGACATCCACCTTCCATACTGCGACATAAATCGGCGGTTCGATATGAGGCGTCCGGATAACCAGTTGCTCTCCCTCACTTGTCAGTATCCGTTTGACCGGGGCGGCATCCCGGTCGAGGATCTCCCGGATCCCTACCTGCCAGCCATCGGTCCTGATATGCTGGTGGAGATATCCCTCCGAGTACATGAATCCCACACCCACCAGCGGAACTCCCAGATCGCTGCATTCCTTGAGGTGGTCGCCGGCGAGAAAGCCAAGCCCGCCTGCATACAGGGGGAGGGAGTGGTGAAGGCCGTACTCCGCGGAAAAATAAGCGATTGTCAGGGCCCGGCTGTCGGGATTATGATCCTGGAACCAGCCGGCTTTTGAGTTCATGTACCTAAAAAAACGGTTCATTATGATATCGTACCGCCGGAGATATTCCTCGTTCTTTACAGCGGCTTCAAGAAATTCGGCCGGGATATCACGGAGCATCTTCACCGGGTTATGAACGCTCGCCTTCCATGCCTCCTGGTTCAGCTGCTTGAAAAGGACCCGTGCCTGCGGGTGCCAGCTCCACCAGAGATTGTACGCCAGGTCAACAAGCCCGGATAAACGGGTGGGAATATTGCTAAAATGGTTGTTGGTACCGTTCACATTACCTATCTCTACCGGTGACCATATAATATCTGAGATTGGCGCCGGATCCATCGGAAGGGAGATGCGATGAAGGAAAGATCCGGAGTCAGACGAACTTTTTCATGTACCGTTGCTGTTTCCGGCCCCGATTGCTACTATCTGCATACCATCTGTTAAGCAGACCTCAATATTAAACTCCGGCTTAGAAGAGTGATACTCTCATTCTGACATGATCGTGCAGCAGGGGATATACCGCAAATATATTTTTTGGGGGGGACGGGCATCTTAAAAATAGAGTGTGTGCGGAGAGATGCGCTGGCTGCCTATGCTTTTTCCTTTACCATAATTATGAATTTTGTCCCCGCCGTCCGGTCGAGTTCAATCGTTCCCTGCAACTGCTCCACGAGCGAGTTGACAAGGCGGATCCCGAGTGACTTTGCATTGTGCCAGTCAAAGTCCTGTGGGATACCGACACCGTTATCCCTGACAACAAGAGAGATCTCATTTTTATCTTTTGTGATATCGATGACGATCTCTCCCTTCCTGTCATCAGGAAAAGCGTACTTGATCGCGTTGGAGATGAGTTCATTGACCATGAGACCAAGAGGGATTGCCGTGTCTATGTTCACCATGATTACTGGTGCATTGATGGTGAGGTGTATGAGCTGCGATTTGACACCGTAAAACGAAAAGAGTTCCCTTGCGAGGAACTGGATGTAGTCCCTGAGATCAATTTTCGAGATGTCACCGGACTGGTAGAGGCGTTCGTGGACAAGCGCCATCGCCCTGATCCGGCTCTGGCTGTCCTTGATCGTCTTCAGGATAACGGGGTCGTCGATGGTGCGGGACTGGAGGTTTAACAGGCTGATGATGATCTGCATGTTATTTTTGACCCGGTGGTGGACTTCTTTAAAGAGGATATCTTTCTCGTGCAGGGTCTTGTTGAGAGATTCGGTGCGTTCGGCAACCCGCTGTTCGAGGACTGTGTTGAGGGAGCGGATCTCATCTTCCATCAGCTTGCGTTCGGTGATGTCATAGTATGTACCCAGCACACCGATATTCTTCCCCTGATTATCGGACAAGGGGACTTTGCTGGTGAGGAGGTGTATCGTCTCTCCGGCAGGGGTCGTCTGCGACTCCTCGATCATGAGTTTCGGTCTCCCGGTTTCGATGACCGTACGGTCATCGGCGCGGTAGAGCTCAGCCTGATCCCGCCAGACCATTACATAATCGTCCTTGCCGATAACATCCTCGGGTTTTTCGAACCCGGCATCTCTGGCAAACGGGATGTTGCAGCCCAAATAGGTAAGGTTTTTATCTTTCCAGAAGACTCTGACAGGGATATTATTGAGAATTTTTTCGAGAATCTGCTGTGAATCACGGAGTGCATCCTCCGCCTTTTTGCGCTCGGTGATATCAATACCCTGAGCGATTGTTGCGGTAAGATTCCCATGAACGTCAAGAACATTTGCCGAATTCCAGAGGACTGTTCTTGTACCACCTTCAGCTGTGAGGATGGGGATTTCGACTGCCTCCCATCGTTCACCTTCGAGGGTCTTCTGGATTAATGCCATTGCGGCTTTACGGCCCTTATCAGGGAAGAGAAGCCCCAACGTCTTTCCCAGCATCTCCTCCTGGCTTCTGCCAGTCAGATGTTCGAACGCGTGGTTGAACCGTGTGATCCGGAACTCTGTATCCCATGTGATGATGGGAGCATTGGCATAGTTGAAGAGGTTACTGAGATATTCATTGGTTTCATGGAGTGCTTCCTCAGCTTCATTACGTTCGATAGTAGTCCGTATTGATGCAATTCCAAATGCCAGATCCCCTGCCATTTCCGAGAGCAGTTGCATTTCATCGGAGTCGAATGCTTCCGGTTCGATGGCATAGATGGTCAGCGCACCAATCACCTGTTCCTGTATGATAAGCGGAAACGCTGCGACCGTGGAATAATCCCGCTTTATTGCCTCATAGATCCATCTCCCGCATTTCGGATTGTTCTGGATGTTATGTACAACCGTGGGTTTACCGGTCATGATTGCTGTGCCTGTGGGACCTTTTCCATGATGTCCCTTTTTCCAGCTGATCCGGAGATTTTTGAGATATTCCTCTTCAAATCCGAACTGGGCAACCACTTCAACAGTTTTGTCCTTGTCATGATGGGCATACCCTACCCATGCACAGCGGTATCCTCCCAGAGTCACCAGGATCTTACAGATACCTTTAATGAGGTCTTGTAGGTCTGATGTCCTGACAAGGAACTGGTTACATTCGGAGATTACATGGTATGCTCTTGTCTTTCTCTGGAGCGCTTCTTCGGTCTTTTTCCGGACTTCAATCTCTTCAAGGAGTTGGCGGTTTGTGTTCTCGAGCTGGAGAGTCCGTTCTGCAACCAGATCCTCAAGATGTTCGTTCAGTTCCCTGAGCTGATCTCTTGCTTCTGTGAGTTCCTGATTTTTCTGGACAGCGGTCTCGTACGTGGAAAGGAGCATATTGAGGATCTGCAGCCGGCTTGCAGCGATGTGATGCTTTTTACCGGCAAATGAGATCTCAAGTCCAATCTGGAATTTTTCAGTCTCCTCGGCATAGGAACTGGCAAGGACTATTTCGATCCTTGACAGCAGATATTTTTCATCATAGGGTTTTGAGATAAAATTGTTCGCACCGCATTCAAGTCCCCGTATGACATCCGCCGGGTCATACAGGACGGTGACAAGGATGACCGGGATCTCTTTAAACCGTTCGTCCCCTTTGATCCTGCGGCAGAGCTCATAACCGTCCATTTCAGGCATGACGATATCGGAAATGACCAGCTTTGAAAGTGTTGTTTCCAGCAGTAAAAGCGCCTCTTTCCCATTGCCTGCAATGCTTACTTCATACCCTGCTTTTTCCAAAATTAATTTTAAGTGTTCTGCCTGGGTGGGGCTGTCCTCCACAACCAGGACGTTGGTATTCTTGTTTTTATGCGATACCATAGTCATTTTCCTCCGTTATTTGTGATCTCGTTCAGGACATCCACGATTTTTTCCGGCGAAAGCACATACATCGCAGCACCAAGTTTGATTGCTTCTCCCGGCATCCCGTGAACGACCGAGCTCTGTTCATCCTGGACGATTGTGAGCGCCCCGCAATCCTTGAGAGATTTTAACTCATCGGCACCATCCCGTCCCATGCCGGTGAGGAGGAGCGCGATTACCCGGTTCCCGTACACCTGCCGTACTGACCGGAACAGGAATGAGACAGAAGGGCGCACCCCGTTTTCCGGGGGTGCATTTGTCAGCATGATCCGGTTATCATTCGAAAATCCCACATGATAACCGTCAGCTCCAATATACGCATGGCCCGGCAGAAGGTATTCCCCGTTCACAGCAATGTGGATGGGAAACCCGGTTGTCCCCTGCAGCCATTCGGCAAATCCTTCGCCGAATCCTAATGTCATGTGCTGGACAATAACAAGCGGGAGCGGGAATCCTTTTTTTAGTCCGGAAAGGAGCGTCTGGATAACAACAGGCCCGCCAGTGGATGCACCGATGGCAACGATCTGTGCCCCATCCTTTATAGGTTCGATTTTCATCTTCGCTTTAAGGTATGTCTGCGTGACCGATCCAGTACCCTTCTGCGGAAACCGTCGCACTACTTTGATTTCAGCATAGGTCTTCACTGCATCAACGAGTGATTTTGCCATTGCCTCGAATTTGGGATGGTTGGCACCGGGCGGGCGGGGCATCAGGGTAACCGCGCCCGCTTCCATGGCTTTAAACGAGGTTGCGATTTCATGGATGTTTTCGCTTCCCGAGACAATGATGATCGGGACCGGGGTGGTTTCCATGATCGTGCGGGTCGCATCGAAGCCGTTCATTTTTGGCATGTTGATGTCCATAGTGATAAGGTCCGGTTTTTTATCACGAACAGCCTGTATTGCCTCTTCCCCGTTTGTTGCGGTTCCGATGACGGTAATCCCGGGATCACGGCTGAGAATGAATTCCAGAAGCTGCCGCGCCACCGGAGAATCATCAACGATCAATACCTTCACCATCATTGTCACTTCCCGATAAGCCTCTGGACTACTTCGAGCAGGTTGCTCTGGTCAAAACTGCTTTTTACGATGTAGGCATTGGCGCCCACGTCGATCCCGCGCTCACGGTCCTGCTGTGAATCAAGAGCGGTCACAAGAACCACGGGCAGTTCTGAATATTTCTTGTCACTTCGGATCTTTTCAGTCAGGACAAACCCATTCATTCGCGGCATGTCTACGTCAGACACAACGATATCAAATGATCCTGACCGGAGTTTTGAGAACGCATCCATGCCATCCACTGCCGTCTCGACTATGTATCCTGCACCTTCCAGGATATTCTTGAGAAGCATTCTTGATGTAATCGAGTCCTCGGTAACAAGAATTGTTTTTTTCTTTTTTTCCTTCTCCTTATCAGTTGCAGGAATGGACGCTCCTCCCTCAGAACGAAGACGGACCGCAGATTTCATAAGATCCCCGACATTCACCACCGGCACTACTTTTCCGGTGCCGAGCACTGTCGCGCTGGAAATATTCCTCACCCGCATCAGGTGCTGACCGAGCCCTTTAATCATCACATCCTGTGCGTACCCAATCTCATCGACAGAGATACCGAGACGTTTGTCAGCGAAAATAACCACGACAATATAGATCGCCTGCGGTTCTTTATCTGATACATTATAGGGAATCCCGAGTGCATCGGCAAGCCGGACGATTGCAAGCGGCTCGTTTTCCAGTTCGATTACCCTCTGGCCTTCCACGGTTTTGATTTTTTCAGGGGTGATCCGCATGACACGATCCACGTTCTTTAACGGCACTACAAAAGTCTGCCGGTTTTCGTTGACAACGAGCCCCTGGAACGTGGCAATGGTCAGGGGGATAAGGATCCGGAATTTCGTTCCCATACCGGGTGTCGTGTTTACTTCAATCGATCCGCCAAGCCTGTCCACCTTCTCCATGGCTATTGCAAGGCCAAGCCCCCTTCCCGATGTATCGGTGATAATGGGGCTTGTCGTGACCCCGGAACGGAATATCAGGGTAAGAATTTCATTGTCGGTAAAGTGATCAAGTTCTTCTTCTGTGATGATTCCCGATTTGACTGCTGCCATCCCGATATTTTTATTTTCGATTCCGGCACCGTCATCCTCCATAAGAATTTCAACATTTTTTCCCTCTCTGTACGTGAAGCGGATAGTGATTTTCCCAGACCTTTCCTTTCCTTTCCCGATCCTTGTTTCCGGCGGTTCGATGCCGTGATCGATTGCATTTCGCACCATATGCATGAACGCGTCCTTCATCTCATCAAGGATCCGCCTGTCGATCATGATCTCCTGTCCCTCAATGGCAAGATCCACGTCCTTGTTTTTGTCCCGTGAGAATTCCCTGACAAATCGCGGGAAGGACTCTAGCATAGATCCGGCAGGCATCATCAGGAGCCCTTTCATATCATCGATAAGGTTGTCTGTCCGCTCCAGGAGGAACTGGTGATCTGCACTGATCATGGTTTTCTGTCGTACCAGTTCGGATTCAAGGGTATGGACAAATTCGGCATTATATTCGAGAAAATCCGTGAATTTTCCAAACTCTGCGCGCTTGTGTTCCTGATGCTTTTGAATTTGTACAGGCCGGGCACTTCTCCGTAGTGCCGGAAGCCGGGTCCGGATGCCCGCCCAGCGCTGTTTCCATGGCGCGAACTGCCGGCAGATCCTGCCAAGATCGGATGAGCGTTGGGCAGCTGCACGTTTTGCATCGCTAATCTCTTCTGTCTTGAGCATGAGCAAATCGAGCCGGGCCGTGGAGATCTTGATCGTGTCTGCCTGGATACCGGCCCGGGCAGGGGCGGTTGGTACCGGTCCGGCTATATGGACCGGCTCAACGTCTGCATGGGGTTCCGGTATGGTTGTTGTCCCTGCCGTTTCCTGCCGGGCCGGTGCAGGGGGCGTTCCCTGAACAATTTCGGTTAAGCTCAGGATAATTTCCCGGCTTTTTTTGCGGGCCGTTTTGATATCCGGTTCAGTGCCTTGTAAGAATGTTTCGAGAAGACTGACGCACTGGTGAAGGAGATCAAAGGTCTCGCGTGAGAAAGTGATCTTTTGCTGTTTGGCGGCTGAAAAAACACTTTCGAGCGCCTGACAGGTCTTCTCGATATCGGTAAGGTTTACCGAACGAGCAGCGCCTTTTAACGTGTGTGTCTCACGAAAGACTGATTCCACAACAGCGGCATGATGTTCCGGGCCCAGCGGCTTTTCGAGCTCGAGTAAACCCGCTGCGATGGCACTGAGGTGCCCATCTGCCTCAACACGGAAGGTCGCAAGGAGCTTTTGTGCAAATTCGCTGTTGTCTCTTACCATATGATTCTTCCTTATAGCCGGTATCTGTCGGCGATTTGCTTGAGTTTCTGCCCAAGATCGTGGAGGTTCTTTGCTGCGGTTTCGGCCTGTTGTGTGCCTTTCAGGTTCTGCTGGCTTGCCTGCTTGATG
>LQYC01004652.1_pt1 | contig 25222 bp, 25 predicted proteins | sample 661771 | NCBI WGS metagenome assembly LQYC01 (sample SAMN03483023, study PRJNA281117) | bioreactor metagenome | isolation source: benzene-degrading methanogenic enrichment culture from a contaminated... | place: USA: oil refinery in Oklahoma | collected 2011-05
CGGCGCTACGCGCCTGGCCATCAAGCGGTTGCAGCGGACAGCCGTCCCCGCAAGCAAGCTATCGTGTCCGTCAGCCGCTGATCCGCAGCACGTTCTCTTTACGCACAGGTTCCCTCACGCGTCATTCCCGCGAAGTCGGGAATCCAGAAGGGTGGCTCATGAAGCGATAAAACTGAGCTACTTGTTATCTGCCCCCTGGATTCCGCATCAAGTGCGGAATGACAATAGCGGGGCCACGGCATGACAAAAAAAAGAATACCTCTTTATTTATGTCGTTCATTATAACTTAGTTTCTTAATTTGGATAGCGCTGCCGATACACCTTTATTAACTGTTACTGCTCCATAAATAACCCCCGTTGGAACGGCGCAAATTTCCCGGCTTAATTACAGTGGTTGTTTCAAATTTAAAAATTATTAATTTCTTCAATGAGCCGGTCCACCAGGCTTTCTGCTGCCACTTTTCCAAGCGGTTTCCCTTTTTTAAACAACAGCCCTGATGTCTTTCCTCCGGCAATCCCGATATCGGCCTCCCGGGCCTCTCCCGGGCCATTGACCACGCAGCCCATGACTGCGATAGTGATGGGCTTTTTGAGATGTGAAATTCGGTTTTCTAATTCTTTAACGATTCTTTCAATATTTACCTCACAGCGGCCGCAGGTAGGGCAGGAGATGATCTCCGGACCAAAACGTCGTAACTTTAATGCCTGCAAGATAGCATAACCAACTTTCACTTCCTCAACCGGCGGCGCAGTAAGTGAGACCCGGATGGTGTCGCCAATCCCCTCAGCCAAAAGAATACCCATTCCCAATGAAGATTTAATCGCTCCCCTGAGCAAGGGACCGGCTTCGGTAATACCAACGTGCAGGGGATAATGAGTTTTGGAAGCAATCAGGCGATACGCTTTTACGGTCGAAAGCACGTCAGAAGCCTTAAGGGAGACTTTGATAAGATCAAAGTCAAAGCTTTCCAGGAGCTTAATATTGCGCAGCGCGCTTGCGACTAACGCCGGGGGAGTAGGGTGACCGTATTTTTTTAGCAGGTCTTTTTCCAAAGAACCGGCATTCACTCCAATGCGGATAGGGATTGAGCGGGCAGAGGCTTTTTTTACGACTTCAGCAACTTTTCTTTTTTCTCCGATATTACCGGGATTTATTCTGAGGCCATCAACGCCGGCATCGATGGCCATCAGCGCGAGTTTATGATTAAAGTGAATATCGGCAATTAAAGGGATAGCAATACGGGTTTTTATTTCTTCTAAATGTTGCGCAGCGTTTTCATCCGGCACCGCGACCCGTATTATCTCACAGCCGGCCTCTTCCAGTTCATGTATCTGGCTGATCGTCGCGGCGGCGTCCCTGGTGTCGGTTTTGGTCATGGATTGGACTGATATAGGCGCCCGTCCGCCAACTTTTATGTTACCCATAGTAATGCTTTTAGTCGGATGTCGTTTCATGACCAGTAAGGGTTAAGCTTCCAACAAGTTGTTTTATATTGTCAATATGCTTGGCCTCAAGATACTCCTTTATGCCGTGAATGATTTCCCTGCAGATAGTGGGATTAATAAAATTAGCGGTTCCCACTTGAACGGCTTGTGCTCCGGCAATCATGAATTCGAGAGCATCACGGCAGGAAGCAATCCCTCCCAAGCCCACAACCGGTATTGAGACTTTTTGAGCTACCTCCCACACCATCCGGAGAGCAATAGGTTTAATTGCCGGCCCGGAGAGACCTCCGGTTATTGTTGAAAGGAACGGCGTGGCAGTGTCAACATCAATTGCCATGCCTAGAAAAGTATTCACCAGGGATATGCTGTCGGCCCCTTCTCCTTCAACTCTTTTGGCAACGTCGGCAATATCAGATGCCTGAGGAGTAAGCTTTATCATAAGGGGTAGGGAGGTTGCCTTGCGAATCCGCTTTGTTAAAAGGCCGGCCTGTTTTGGTTCTTTGCCAAAGGCCATCCCGCCTTTTTTAATGTTGGGGCAGGAGATGTTAACTTCGAGTCCCGCTATCCCCTCAGTCTCGGACAAGCGTCGAGCTATCCTTACGTACTCTTCGATAGTGTGCCCGAAGATATTAACGAAGATAGCCACATCATAGTTACGCAAAAGCGGGAGCTTCTCCTTGATAAAAGCATCTACTCCGATATTTTGCAGTCCGATGGAATTAAGCATGCCTCCGGTGGTTTCCATGATGCGGGGAGGAGGATTTCCCGGATAAGGGTTTAAGGATAATCCCTTAACCACGATTCCCCCCAGCTCATTTAAATCTAACAACGGAGAAAACTCCAGGCCGTATCCAAACGTTCCGGAAGCAGCAATAACCGGATTTTTGAGAGGTATGCCGCCAATGTTGACTGCTGTGTTTACCATTCTATTTCCTGGGCATCAAAAACCGGACCCTCGAGGCAAACCCGTCCGTATTTTTTTTGATCCTGATCGTGATGAGTTTGTTGCTTCAGTTTAACCGCACAGCCAAGACACACTCCAATGCCGCAGGCCATCCGGGACTCTAAAGAGACCTGACAGGGTAATTGGTAGTTAAAGCTTAGGCTTGCCGTCTCAGCTAACATTGGACGAGGGCCACAAGCAAAACACATCGTATGATTATCAGCCTTAAAAGCATGGTTATCTAAAAAACGGCGGAAAAGCTCAGTTACTAAACCATTATATCCACTGCTTCCGTCTTCAGTTGCACAATGCACGGGGATATCCATTCTCTGGAATTCCGTTAGGAAGAGCAGTTGCGAAGCAGACTTTGCTCCCGCGAAAATCTGGATATTTTTTATGCCCGAATCCGCCAAAGAGTAAATCAGTCCCCGAAGAGGGACAATACCCATGCCTCCAGCCACAATCAATGCAGCGCTCAGCGTGTCCGAAAACTCAAATCCTTTTCCTAATGGCCCCAATAACGTCAATTCAGCACCAGGGAGCATGTGAGACATGATGTGAGTGCCGTAACCAACAACCTGGTAAAAAATTTCTAAAAAAAAACCTTCAGGAGTTTTAAACCTATGCGTAGCGAAAGGGCGGCGAAGAAGGGGATCATAACTCATTCCAAGTCTGAGCATAACAAACTGTCCTGACTTAATAATAAAATTATCGAAAGGACCGGACAAAACCATGCGAAAACAAGCAGGGGCCACCTCTTGATTGAAAACGATTTTAGTTTTACTATCCTTCATGGATTCGATGCGAAACTGGTTTGAGTCAATTTTTTGTATTACTTGATTTTTTATTAAGTATTTCACTGGCAAGACAAATATTTTTTTGTCCCAATGTTTGGATGTATTGGGCTAAATCGTTCAAAGACCTTCCGTTGGTCTGAATATCCAAAACTTCGATGAGCATGGGAAGGTTAAGCCCGGTTAGTACTTCTACTTTTCCTTCTTTGAGAAACGCCAGACTCATATTACACGGTGTTCCACCAAACATGTCGGTAAAAATTAAAACACCTTCTTTTTCATCAACTTTCTTGATCGCTTTAATGATTTCCTGTTTTAATTCATTTACATCTTTCCCAGGATCAATCGAAACGGTTACGGTATTTTTTGGTTTTTTCCTGATAATTTTCTCAGCTGCGTCAAGAAATTTTTCCGCTAAACCAAAATGGGCAACAATAACTATTCCAATCATGTTTGGCACCTCTTTCTTTTAAACTTTATCCACGTCTCGATGACGGACATGAACTGAGTAAATATTTTCATCAAAAAAGATTTTTAATAGGTTAACGATACTGACGGAACGATGGCGTCCGCCGGTGCAACCAATGGCGATAGTAAGGTTTGATTTACCCTCCTTTTCATAGAGTGGGATCAAGAAATCTAACAGTTCCTCAAACTTTTTAAGAAAAAGTTTTGTTTCTTGTTTTTCGGAGACGAAATTTTTCACTTTTTCATCGTTTCCGGATAACGGGCGCAGTTCGTCCATGAAATAAGGATTGGGAATAAAACGGACATCAATCACAATATCCGCTTCATCCGGAATGCCAAACCGATAGCCAAAAGAAACCACGTGAATGGTTAGTCGCGATTTATTTGTGGGCACTTGAAAAGCCGCGAAGATCCTTTTTTGCAGGTCATGTACCGTGTACTCTGAGGTGTCAATAATTATAGAAGCAGTTTTCCTTAATTCCGATAAGCGATCTCTTTCCAGTTTTATCCTGTCCGGTATAGAGCCTTCGATGTCAAGGGGATGCTGGCGCCTGGTCTCGCTAAAACGGCGCACTAAAGCCGCATCGGATGATTCCAAGAAAATAACCTCAGGAGTATACCCGTGCGAACGAAGCTCTTTAAAGATTCCGGGATATTCGTTAAGGAATTCTCTTTCTCGGATATCCATCCCGAGACCGATTTTACTGATTTTTTCCCACGTAAAACCTTCACACAATTCGATAAACCGTGGGAAAAGGATAGGGGGCAGATTATCCACGCAGTAAAAGCCAAGATCTTCTAAGGCTTTTAAAACCGTGGTCTTGCCTGAGCCTGAAAGACCGGTAACAATAACGATTCTTATATATTTTGCCGCCATAATATTTTTGCAAACCCAGTTTTTAAATTCTCATACCCAGTCGCCTTCATTTGCATATCTTTGTTGTCTCCTCGTCATACTCCTCGACGCACTAAAACGCACGCCCGCGTCGATTTCTCGTCCCTGACTCGATCTGCTTTTGAATGCAACGTGGTATCACCCGTATTCACAACGTGCACAAAAAAGGGTTGATCGTCCGAAAATCAACCCCGTGAATTTTTTCTTTTGCTTTGTGTAAGCAGCAATCGGTAACCTTAATATTTTTCATCTTCCCGGGCGATGATATCATAAATTTCCTGGGACGTGGTGGCTTCCATAATATTTCTTCGAAAGGCGCTGTCTTTCAATAACCGCGAAATTCGTGCTAAAGCTTTTAAATGGATACCAGCCGAATTTTCTGGAGCAATAAGAAGGAAAATAATGTGCGTTGGTTTTCCATCCATGGATTGAAAATCCACGCCGTCAAGGCTTCGGCCAAAAGAAACGATCAAATTTTCTATCGTTTTAATTTTTCCGTGGGGAATGGCGATCCCATCTCCGATCCCGGTTGAGCCGAGTTCTTCTCGTTCTAAAAGCACTCGGAGAAGTTCGGTGCTGTCGACCTTCGACTCTTTTTTTACTACACAATCCGCCAATTCTTTTAATGCTTCTTTTTTTGTTTTGGAGACAAGCATGGGGATAATAAGGTCTTTGTTCATTAATTCGGTAATTTTCATGATAAATCCTTTCGGAACAAATAAGGTCTTTTTTTATTCGCTCAAACTTTCGGTTTCAATTAATCCGTAATTTCCATCGCGGCGTTGGTATAAAACGTTGACTCGATGTGATTGAGCATTAGTAAAAACCAAAAAATCTTTTTTTATCACGTCAAGCTGCATAACCGCTTCTTCTACTGTCATGGGCTTTACAAAATAGTGTTCGGTGTGGATTACTTTATGACTTTGAGTTTCGCTCCCGTTTTCGAGGGAGATAATATTGTGTCGGATAGTAAATGCTGGAGCTCCTTTTTTCTTTTTAAGCTTTGATTTGTAGCGGCTCGCCTGGTTCAGCAGTTTATCCATGACAAGGTCAATAGCGGTAAAGAGGTTTTCGTTAGAAGTCTCCTTGCTGTTGAGCTTAATTCCATCGGCAATGATATTCACCTCCGCGATAAACCTTCTTTTTTCTACTGCAAGCACTGCCTCGGCTTTTACCCCCCGATCAAAAAATTTTTTAATCCGGGAGATTTTTTCTTCCGCATATTTTTTTAACTCGTCATTTGGTTCTACATGTCTGAGCGTCACAGAAATTTCCATAGCTTTTTATACCTCAACATTAATTAGTTTAAAACAAACAACTTCATCATTGTCTACCATAGTAATTTTTTTTGCTTTAAAATGCTTTTTTCCTTATATGGGAGGGGAGGATGGACATCATTTTACGGTATTTGGTTACCGTTCGCCGAGCAATATTAATGTTGTTACCCTTTAAAATTTCCACAATTTCCTGATCACTATAAGGAGAGCTGGTGTTTTCTATGGCGATGATTTTCCTGATCCTATCTTTAACGCTTTTTGAAGCAATGTGATCACCATCCAGAGAGTTTATACTGCTATTAAAAAAGAATTTTAACTCAAAAATTCCATGCGAGGTATGAACATATTTATTATTGGTAGCCCGGCTTACGGTTGATTCGTGCATGTTGATGTCTTCCGCCACATCCCTTAAAATGAGCGGCTTTAAATAGTCGATCCCTTTGTTAAAAAAATCTTTTTGAAACTTAATAATACTATACATGACATTTCGCAAGGTATTTTGACGGTGATAAATACTTTTTATCAGCCATACCGCTGATCGTAGTTTATTCTGAATATATTCTTTAGAATCCTCGGCTACGCGGTTGTTATTACCGAGGATTTGCCGGTAAAAAGCGTTAATATGGAGTCGAGGCAACCCATCCTCATTGAGCACCACAACAAATTCTTCTCCGATTTTATAAACATAAAGATCAGGGGTAATATATTTGGGCTCTTCGGTATCGAAAGCTCGGCCAGGCTTTGGGTCCAAAGAATAAATTATTTTGACTGCCCTGATTACATCTTCCCGGCGAACCTGGAGGTCCTTGGCGATAACATCATATTTTTTGGCGCCCAAGGTGTTCATGTGGCGGTCAAGGATTTTTTCGATAAAAATTTTATCTTTTTCTTTAATATTAGTAAGTTGAAGACGAAGACATTCTTTTAAATTTCGTGCCGCCACTCCCGGGGGATCAAACTTTTGAACCTCCTTCAAAATGGTTTCAACTGTAATTATTGTGGCGCCGGATAATAAGGCCAGCTCTTCTAAGGTAGCGGCTAAATATCCATTGGTATCAAGGTTGCCGATGATGAGTTGCCCCAGTTTTTTTTCTTCCAGGGTCAAGGGCGCGAAAACAAGCTGTTCGAAAAGATGATCCTGGAGGCTGACTCTTTTATTTGGATTCCTTTCAAAAAATGAAATCGATTCATCATCATTTTCTTCCCGATCAGAGAAGGAAGGTTCCCATGGGGTTTTAGCGTCGTGATAAAGATAATCCCGCCAATCAAAATCAGCGTCTTTGGCGTCGTTGCCAATGTCTGGTTTTTCCTCTCCGGAGGTGCTTATTTCTTCGGTTATTTGAGTTTCTTGATCAGTTTTTTCTGCGCCGGTTTCCTGAACTTCTTCCAAGATGGGGTTTTCTTTCATTTCTTGGCGGATGAGATCTAACAGTTCTATTCGGGAAAGCTGGAGGAGTTTAATGGCCTGCTGGAGCTGAGGGGTCATTACCAGCTGTTGGGTAAGTTTTAAAGTTTGTTTGATTTCCAGCGCCATATCACCACATTTTATGATAATTCATCTCTTAACTTTTTCAACTCGGCCTTTGCCTCACCGATTCCCAGTAAGGACTTTTCTCCCAAATAGGCTTCACGCGCTTTTTTGCTTCGATAGATTGTTTCCGAATCACCTTCTTCGACAATTCGGCCTTTGTAAAGAATATATGACCGGTCACAAATGAGCAGGGTTTCTTGGTAGTTATGGTCAGAGATAAGGATACCCATATTTTTTCCCTTCAGGCCGCGAATAATCTCTTGAATTTCTCCAACCGCAATAGGATCAATACCGGTGAAAGGCTCATCTAAAAGAAGAAAAGAAGGTGAGGTAACTAAAGCCCGGCTAATTTCTACCCGGCGGCGTTCTCCTCCGGATAGAGAATAGGCTTTGTTTTTTGCCAAAGCCTGAAGATTCAGATCGTTAAGAAGTTTATTTAAACGAAGCTCTCGTTCGTCTTGACTTATATCGAGGGTCTCAAGTATGGCCATAATATTTTCTTCTACCGTGAGCTTCCTGAAAACCGAAGGTTCCTGGGGTAGATAACTAATTCCCTTGCGTGCCCGGAGATACATGGGGAAATCAGTAATTTCTTCATTGTTAAGCACGACCTTTCCTTGATTAGGTTTAATAAGGCCTACGATCATATAAAAAGTAGTGGTTTTCCCTGCTCCATTTGGGCCGAGAAGTCCCACGACCTCACCAGCTTTAACGTTGAGGTTTACCTCATTAACTACTTTTCGTTTTCCGTAAAATTTGGTTAAGCCTTCTGCGATAATTTTCATAATTTTTTTCTCGGTTATTTATTAAATCCTTTTCCTCCCGGATAAATTATTGCGTTTACCCGGCCTTGTTTTCCGTCTTTTTGCTTGTCGGATTCAACTTCAACCCGGTCTTCTTTGATAAAAATAATGATCTTATCACCGGTTATGATGTTTTTGCCTTGCCAGACCTTAGGTTTTCCCGTCATGACAACCTTTTGTTGGGGCAATTGAAAAAAAGTTGCTTCTTGGCAGGTGGCAGTTCGATCAGTTTGATTAATCTTTACATTGCCCCGGGCGATGATCTTTTCGACCTTGTTTTGTTCAGTATAAACCGTAGAAAGTTGATCAGAAAAAATAATCATATCTTCCCGATTGGCTACCACATTACCCAGGAAATTTACCGTCCGATTCCGGTTATCCGCCACCATTCGGTCAGAGGTGATGTTTACGGGTTGGTCTGAGCTTAAGCCTTTAGGTTTAAGAAGTTGCGCCTTATCATCAGACGCTTTTTTGGGATGTTCGGAAGAAACTTCAGCGGTAGCCACAGTTGTTGGTTCGGAAGCCTGCTTGTTCAGATTTGCCTGGGTTGTGGTGGTGGCTTGTTCCTCTTGAGATGAAGAGATGGTCTCAGTCACCTGAGGCGCTTCTGCGAGGGAAGAAGATGGCGCTGGTTCCTGAGTAGTTTGTGCTTCTGTTGCGGGAGCGGATGGGGTTGGCTCATTGGGTGCTTCTGCGATTACCGCCGGGGGCGGAGATGCAAGAACTACCTGTGAGACATGATGAGAAATTTTATCTCCCAAATTTTTCAGTAAGAGGTCCAAATCCTTTCCTTCCACAAAATCTTTATACGGGGGCGAGGACTCCAAAGTAGTAAATACTCGGGCATCGATACTTAAATTATCGTCGATTTTGGTCAGGCTGCCATAAATGAGAAACTGAGCTCCCGTTCTCTCTGCGATAAGACTTAGTTCTTGAAGGGAGAAAGCTCCCGAACCTGCTTTTTTTCTGGATACGTTATTAACCTCTTCTTGATTAATAATGGCAAATTCCTCTTTTGTTTTTAATTGCTGGGATAAATTAGTGGCAATGACCTCGTTGAGATATTCCACTTTCTCCCCACTAAAAATTTGAAAGGGAAGGATTCCGACCTGGACAGCGCTTTTGCCACAGAGGGTATTTTTATCCCCAACCCACAATAGAAGGAGTAGGACCAGAAAAACACAAAAAACTGTTTTTCCGGAAAGTAATCCTTGCAAATATTTATCGGTATTCTTGTAACTAATCATAATATCTTCCATGCTTAAAGGTTATGGGTTATCAAAAAAAATGGAGTATGGGAGTAAGGCAGACAAACAAAAATCCCTTATCACCCCTTTACGCCAAAACTAAACAGCTTTCTTATTTCGCTTTTGTTGCCTGAGCTTTTACATTTTTTACCAGAAATAGTTTTTGTTCTTTTACATCCAGAACCATTCCTGTTCCTTCCAACTTAAACTGAGGGCTTTCCAAATAAACTTTCATGTTAGTACGGGCTTGGTTTTTATCAGCCGTATAGGTTAACGTCTCAGTTCGGAATGTATAGCCATCACTCGAAGTGCCCACTACATTGCCTGATAACTCAAAGTCTTTGGCTTCGGTATTCAAAGTGCCTTTATCTGCCCTCACGGTAAAAGTTCGGCCTTCCTTAGAATAAAAGGTGGCGTTTACTTTTTTGAATCCCACCATCTTATTGCCCTGAAAATAGCTGGCAGTATCAGACTTAAGCTTCCACTCCTTAACCCCTTGCGCATTGGTTGAAGTATATTCAAAATTATTAATGATGATATCAGCCCCTTGAGGGTTTTCAGGTACGGGCGGAGGTTTGGGGGTTTCTTTTTCTGATAACGTCAGGGTTAAGACTATTATTATCCCCAAAAAAGAAGCGACCCCTATTCCGGCCAAGAAACGTTTTGACCTCTTAAAAGCAATTTTGTTTGGTATGAATTTCACGTTATCAAACCCTAAAGAAAAAAGCGTGTAGGGTTATTGTAATTGTTCGACACATTTTTCCCGCTTTTTCTGTGATTTTAATAGTAACTCACAAACTTCTCGAACCGCTCCCTTTCCCCCCGGGAGTCTAGTTACATAATCAACAGCTTTTTTAACTTCTTTCACTGCGTCGGAAACCCCAATGGCAAACCCCACACGGTATAAAAGGGGTAAGTCAATCAGGTCGTCTCCCATAAAACCTATTTCCTCAGGATTTATTTTATTCCTTTTTAAAATTTCATCAAATACCGCCACCTTGTCTTTTATGCCTTGGTAAACTTCTTGGATACCCAAATCTTTAGCTCGATATTCTACTGCCCGTGACTTCCGACCGGAAATGATTGCCACTTTTATCCCCCCTTGGATTAACATCTTTATTCCCAGCCCGTCCTTGACATTGAACGATTTTGATTCTCCTCCTTTATCGGAATAAATTATTTTTCCATCGGTCAAAACTCCATCAACGTCTAAAATTAACAGCCGGACTTTTTTGGCTTTCTCATACCAAGTCGCCTTCATTCGCATATCTTTGTTGTCTCCTCGTCATACTCCTCGACGTACTAAAACGTACGCCTGCGTCGATTCCTCGTCGTCGCCTCAATCTGCTTTTGAATGCAACTTGGTATCAATCATCTTAGACAATTCCTGCTTTGAGCAAATCGTGCAAATGGATAACCCCAACCACCCGGTTTGGTTTTTTCCCTTTATAGACAAAAAAAGCGGTAATGGCATATTCTTCCATCAATTCGAGGGCAATGACCGCCAGTGCGTCCTCGGAGATCCATTTTGGGTTGGTGGTCATGATTTCTAAGGCTTTTTTGTTGAGTAAATCGCTATGTTTTTCCAAAGCTCGGCGCAGGTCTCCATCAGTAATCACTCCGACCAAGATTTTATTTTTATTCACCACTCCTGTTACCCCGAGGCGCTTGGAGGTCATTTCTAATAACGCATCTTTCATGATGGTATTTTCTTTTACCAAAGGAACAGCGCTTCCGCGGTGCATAAGATCCGTAACTTTTAAGAGAAGCCTTTTCCCTAACGTTCCTCCTGGATGAAGTATGGCAAAATCTTCTTGTTTGAAGCCTCTTTTTTGCAGGACGGCGATCGCCAAGGCATCTCCCATAGCTAAGGCGGCAGTGGTAGAAGAGGTAGGAACGAAACCCCAGGGGCACGCTTCTTCCTTGACACTGGTATTGATGATGATATCCCCCCGCGAGGCTAAGGTAGAATCTGCATTACCGGTAAAAATAATTATTTTTAAGTTCATGTGCTTAAGGAGCGGGATCAATTGAAGAACTTCATCAGTTTCGCCGCTATTGGAAATAACGATTACCACATCCTTGGGAGAAAGCACCCCCAGATCGCCGTGGACACCCTCAGCCGGGTGGAGAAAAAAAGCCGGAGTTCCAGTGCTCGCTAAGGTAGAGGCAATTTTTTTGCTGATGAACCCGGATTTTCCAATCCCGATCAGGACCACTTTACCTTTGCATGTGGAAATAAGGTCAACAGCACGAACAAAATTGTCGTTAATTTTATCAATAAGGTTCAAAATTGACTCAGCTTCAATTTTTAAAACCCGCTTAGCTGTTTCCAAGATCATGTTTTACCTTTTTTCACTGATGGTGGACATTTTTTTTATTTTCTTAAGTAAAGGAGCAATCTCAGAAATTTTTAAGGAATTGGGGCCATCACAAAGCGCTTCTTCGGGATTATCATGGACCTCTAAGTATAGTCCGTCTACACCTACTGCGGTTGCAGCCATGGTCAGATAAGGGATAAATTCCCGTTCCCCACCGGAAGCAGTTCCTTCTCCTCCGGGAAGCTGGACGCTGTGGGTGGCATCAAAGATTATGGGGAACCCGAATCTTCGCATGATCACCAATGATCGCATATCAACGACTAAATTGTTGTAACCAAAAGATGTCCCACGTTCAGTTAAAAGGATATGGGGATTATTGCAGGTGGTTATCTTTTTGGTGATCGGCTTGATTTCATAGGGGGAAAGGAATTGTCCTTTTTTTATATTGATGGGCTTCCCGGTACGCGCAGCCTTAACGATAAGGTCAGTTTGACGGCATAAAAAAGCCGGGATTTGGATAACATCCAAAACTTTTTCTGCCTGGTTGATTTCTGAGAGTTGATGCACATCCGAAAGGATAGGTACCCCCAAATTTTTTTTCACCTTTGCTAAGATTCTCAACCCTTCCTTTAACCCTGGGCCCCGGTAAGAATTGATCGAGGTGCGGTTAGCCTTATCATAAGAAGATTTAAAGATAAAGGGGATCTTCAGCTTTTCGGTAATTGTTTTAAGCTCCTGAGCGAGCCATAGGGTTTTCTTTTCGGTTTCGATTACACAGGGACCAGCAATTAATACGAGAGGATTTTCTCCTCCGATTTTAACATTGTTGCTTATGGTTACTTCGTTGGTCATGGTTTATACCTTAAAGATGCACGAATAAATTCTCGAAACAAGGGGTGGGGGTTTTTTGGCCTGGATTTAAATTCCGGATGAAACTGGCATCCCAAAAACCAAGGGTGGTCAGAGATCTCGATTACTTCCACCAGCTTTCCATCCGGCGACGTCCCCCCGATTTTTAGACCATGAGTAACCAGGATTTCTTGATATTTTTGGTTGAATTCATACCGATGGCGGTGACGCTCATGGATGAGTTCTTTTTGATAAGCTTGGTAGGTGAAGGTGTCTTTTTGAACTTTGCAAGGATATTCACCGAGCCGCATGGTCCCGCCAAAATAAGAAGTTTCATCCCGCTTTTGCACTACATTATTTTTATAATCAATCCATTCTTTCAAAAGAAAAATGACCGGATACGGGGTATCCGGAACAAATTCTGCGCTATGGGCTTCCTTTAACCCACAGACAGTCCGGGCAAATTCAATCACTGCAAGCTGCATCCCGAGACAGATTCCAAAAAAAGGTATTTTATTTTCCCGGGCATGTCGGATAGCTTCAATTTTTCCCTCAATCCCCCGGTTTCCAAACCCCCCGGGCACCAGAATACCCTGAACCCCGGAAAGTAAATCCTTTGCTCCTTTTTTTTCAATCTCTTCCGAGTCGACGAATTTAAGGTTAACCCGGCAGTTATTGGCAATGCCGCCGTGGAGGAGAGCTTCATTGAGGCTTTTATATGAGTCAATTAAATTGACATATTTTCCTATTACCGCGATGGTGGTTGATGACTCAGGATGATTAATTCTTCTTACAATTTCTTCCCACGTGCTCAAATTGGGCATACCAGTCCAGATATTGAGGAATTCAACTATCTTTTCGTCAATCCCTTCCTGATGAAAGACTAAAGGCACTTCATAAATGTGTCCCACATCTAATGCTGTGATTACCGCGCTTTTATCAATGTTGCAGAAAAGGGCAATTTTTGATTTAACATCATCCGGAAGTAATCGGTCGGTTCGGCATATGAGGATATCGGGCTGAATCCCGATCTCCAGGAGCTCTTTCACACTATGCTGAGTGGGTTTGGTTTTAAGTTGTCCGGCAGTCCCGATATAAGGGACGAGGGTGAGGTGCACATACAAGACATTTTCTTTTCCAAGATCGGTTTTAAGCTGTCGTATAGCTTCCAGGAAAGGAAGAGATTCAATATCGCCCACCGTGCCACCGATTTCAACAATAGCAATATCAGCCCCTCCCCCTACTGCCCTGATCTTTTGTTTAATTTCATCAGTAACATGGGGGATAACCTGGACGGTGCCCCCTAAATACTCCCCTCTTCTTTCTTTATTGATCACTGCATCGTAAATTTGGCCGGTGGTAAAATTATTTTTTTTCCCCATCCGAGTCGAGGTGTATCGTTCATAGTGGCCTAAATCCAAGTCAGTTTCGGCACCATCATCAGTTACAAAAACTTCGCCATGCTGAAAGGGGCTCATGGTTCCAGGGTCAACATTGATGTAGGGGTCAAGTTTCAAAAAAGTAACCGTAAGTCCCCGTGCTTCCAAAAGGGCACCGATCGAAGCAGCTGCTACTCCCTTACCAAGCGATGAGAGAACTCCACCAGTAATAAAAATATATTTGGGCTTAATCACCTCTGTCTCCTATGGAGCATTAAAAGATAACCCCTGCTGTTTAACCAGGGTCCTCACTCGTTGCAGATCATCAGGGTGATCAACCCCGAGTGAATCGTTTTCGGTTATCCCAACTTTTATTTTATAGCCATGTTCTAAGGCTCGCAGTTGTTCTAAATGTTCGATTTTTTCTAACGGGGTTGGCGTCAAGCTCGCAAAGCGGAGGAGGAAATCTTTCGTATAACCATATAATCCAATATGTTTAAAGATAGGGAAAGATAAGGGTACGTGCTCAATTTTTTGAATAGTATTCCAAGGGGTTCGAAGAAAGGGAAGAGGAGAACGTGAAAAATAAAGGGCATATCCTTCGTTATCGGTAACGACCTTTACCACATTTGGGTTTAAGACTTCTTCAGTAGTTTTTATTTCTCGCTTCAAGGTACACATATAAACCGAAGGGTTATTTTTAAAGCATAAAATTACTTCATCAATCATGTCCGGATCAATGAGCGGTTCATCCCCCTGGACATTGATCACCAAATCCCAATCCATGTGCCGGGCTATTTCGGCGATCCGGTCGGTTCCAGACTGGTGTTCGGATGAAGTCATCCGAGCATTGCCACCAAAACTTTTTACTACCTTATGTATCCGCTCGTCATCCGTTGCCACCCAAACTTCATCTATAAATTGAGCTTTTCGAGCTCGTTCATATACCCACCGAATCATTGGTTCTCCGGCTATTTCGGCAAGAGGTTTGCCTGGGAGACGGGTTGACTGATAACGTGCAGGAATTACTGCGACAATCTTCATCACTATAGGACAGGGTTTTTGTTTAAAAAATTTATAACATAAAGCAAACAAAGTCAACAGGTAAAATCTCAAATTGGAATATTTTATGCAAGCATTTTTCGTGCTTAAGCTAAAGCCATCAAAAAATATTTTGTTTAACCCGTTAGAAATGCCCCGTTTTCCCTGTTAGATATCAAATAGCTAACAGGCTGAAAAAGCGCCGGGTAAATCCCATTAGAAAATCTTCCAACAGGAGGAATGTCCCGTGTGAAATTCTTCTAACGGGGTTTTCTTTGTGTTTTTTTAAAACGGTCCCGCAAAGCACCCGACAAGAAGCACTAGTTTTGTCTAAGGATTTTTATATATTCGCTTTAAGCTGGGTTGGTAGAAAAAGGTTTTTTCTGGTTTATAAAAAGTTTTCTTTCCGTTGTCTAACTTTTTTCCTAACTTCTTTCCTGTTGACAACATTAAAATTTTTCGATATTTAAATTCTTTATAGCCCCCATTACCAAAAAATTTTTAAAGGATTATGGCATGAAATGTCCTTTTTGCCGTCATTTGGAAAACAAAGTAATTGACTCCCGGATGAGTAAGGATGGAAGCGTGATCCGCAGGCGCAGAGAGTGTCTTGCGTGTCAACGGAGGTTCACTACTCACGAACGGATCGAAGAGATTATGCCCATGGTGATTAAAAAAGATGGGGGCCGAGAACCGTTTGAACGGAACAAGATTTTGGGGGGGATTCAAAAAGCCTGTCAGAAAAGACCGATCAGCGCAGAGGATATGGAAGCTACCGTTTCAAGAATTGAGGAATTTCTCCAGGAAAAAGGAGAAAAAGAGCTACCCTCCTCGGTTATTGGCGAAAAAATTATGCAGGAATTACATGCGTTAGACGAAGTTGCGTATGTCCGTTTTGCTTCTGTCTACCGGTCTTTTAAAGATCTCACTGATTTTATCAGTGAAGTCAAGGAATTACTCGGAACCCGTGAGAAAGAAAAAAAGTCTTAACCAATCTACTCGCTTGCAAAAGTTTGTCCTTAAAAAAACTCCTGAAGAATACATGTGGTTGGCCATTAAACTGGCTTTAAAGGCACAAGGCCAAACCAGCCCAAACCCTTTAGTTGGGGCTTTGATCGTTAAAAATGGCACCATAGTGGGCCGAGGATTCCATTGCCAAGCCGGAACCCCCCATGCTGAAATAAATGCTCTCACGGAAGCAGGAAACAAAGCCCAAGGAGCGGAACTCTATTTGAACTTAGAGCCGTGCAGCCATTTTGGGAGGACCCCACCGTGTGTGGATGCTATTATCCAAAAAAAAATAATGAAAGTATTTGTGGGAATGGTGGATCCTAACCCTTTAGTGCGTGGGAAGGGAATAAGAAGACTCAAAGAAGCGGGAATTAAGGTTGCGATCGGAATTCTGGAAAAAGAATGTCGCAAACTGAATGAGGTCTTTATCAAATACATTACTACAAAGCGCCCCTTTGTTATCCTGAAAGCAGCCGCTAGTCTCGATGGGAGAGTCGCGGCAGAGAGTGGTGATTCACAATGGATTACGAATGAAAAATCCCGGGAATATGTTCACCGGTTACGGAGTGAAGTTGATGCGGTACTGGTAGGGATTGGGACAGTCAAAAAAGACGACCCTCTTCTTACCTGCCGTTTAAAAAACCGGAAAGAAAAATACCCGATTCGCATAGTTGTTGACTCAACCCTAAGTATTTCTCCCAAAGCTAAAGTTTTAAACCTCAACTCCCAGGCTCTGACTATTATTGCCACTACTCCGAAAGCCTCTCTGAAAAAGCGCGCGCTGCTTGAAAAAAAAGGAGCACGGGTTTTAGTAATTCCTTCTCAGGACTGTGTTGACCTCCGTCTGCTCATGGAGACCCTGGGCAAAGAGGAGATCACCAGCGTGTTGATTGAAGGGGGAAGTGAGATCAATACCTCGGCGCTTCAGTCGGGAATTGTTGATAAAGTTTTATTTTTTTATGCTCCCAAAATAATCGGTGGGCAACAGGCCCCATTGATGGTGGCCGGCAAAGGAATTGCCAGAGTGAAAGATGCTCTTGTGCTTCATAACATCACCACCAAAAGGTTTGATGATGACGTGATGATTGAGGGATATATAAAAAAGGATGTCAAAAAATACCAATAGAAACAGATAACCGTTTCACTCCAGAAAAGGAATCAACCATGTTTACCGGATTGATTGAAGATGTAGGGGAAATTGTTCAGATTGGGAAAAAGGAAAATTTCTTCCAACTCACGATTGCCTCTCATTTTGATTCAGATGCTCAAGGCATTGGGGCAAGCATCTCGGTGGATGGGGTTTGCCTTACGGTCGTGAAATTAGATAAGCAAAAATTCACGGTTGACGTGTCGCCGGAAACTTTGGAAAGAACTACCCTGCAGAAAAGGAAACGGGGAGATCTTGTCAATATCGAGCGGGCCTTAAGGATTTCTGATCGTTTAGGTGGACACTTAGTAACCGGACACATAGATGGGGTCGGGACAATTAAATCTATCGACAAAAAAGAAAATTCCCTCGTAATTTCGATCGAGGTGCCCAAAGGAATTTCTCCGTATTTAATTGAAAAGGGTTCGGTGGGATTGGATGGAATAAGTCTCACTATCAACAAAGTTACGGGTAATGCTTTTTCGGTGAATATTATCCCCCATACTGCTCAGATCACCACCATTGGCAGAAGGAAAGTGGGAGATGAGGTCAATATTGAGACTGATCTCATTGGAAAATACGTGGAAAAGTTTTTGAAAGAGTCAGGGTTAATCTCCAGAGAAAAAGGAGAATCTTCCTCAATTGATTATAATTTTTTGAGTAAACATGGATTTACTTGATTTTTTTGATGGTTGTAGTAAGTTATTTGAAGTGCCGACTTTTTGTTGTTTGAATTTTGAAGAATGGAAGGAATTTTGACATGCCAATTTGTACGGTTGAAGAAGCGCTTAATGATATGAGACTCGGGAAGATGGTGATTCTTTGCGATGATGAAGACCGGGAAAATGAGGGGGACCTTACCATGGCAGCGGAGAAAGTCACCCCAGAGGCAATCAATTTTATGGCGAAACATGGCCGGGGCCTTATTTGTCTTACCTTGACCGAAGAAAAGCTTAAACAACTTGATATTCCCATGATGGTCGATAATAACACCTCGCCTTTTACGACCGCGTTCACGGTTTCTGTTGATGCGCGGCGGGGGGTTACGACCGGGATTTCATCTCATGACCGGGCTGCCACGATTCTTACAGCAATTGCTGATGATGCCCGTCCTGATGATCTGGCTCGGCCTGGCCACATTTTTCCTTTACAGGCAAAGCGGGGAGGAGTGTTGAAAAGAACCGGACAGACCGAAGGTTCCGTAGATTTGGCCCGGTTGGCGGGATTAAAATCAGCCGGGGTTATCTGCGAGATTATGAAAGATGATGGAAGCATGGCTCGCATGCCGGATTTAGAAAAATTCGCCGCTGAACATAACCTAAAAATTGTTACGGTGGCGAGCATTATAACCTACCGAATCCAAAAGGAGTCTTTAGTAAGACGGGTTGTTACTACGAACTTGCCGACCAATTACGGTGGAGAGTTTAAGGCTATTGTTTATGAAAGTGAACTGGATAGCTTTTTCCATGTGGCCCTGGTTAAAGGGGAATGGGGTGCTGATGAACCTGTCTTGGTCCGCGCTCACTCTGAATGTTTAACCGGAGATGCTTTTGGTTCCCGGCGCTGTGATTGCGGTCCTCAACTTCAGATGGCGATGAAAATGATACAGCAGGAAGGGAAAGGTGTAATTTTGTATATGCGACAGGAAGGAAGGGGAATTGGTCTGGTAAATAAATGTAAGGCGTATGCTCTTCAGGATTGCGGACATGATACGGTGGAAGCAAATGAAGCCCTGGGTTTTAAAGCTGACTTACGGGACTACGGAGTTGGGGCTCAGATTTTGAGAGATCTGGGAATCAGGCGGCTTCGTCTCATGACCAATAACCCGAAGAAAATCATTGGGCTTCAAGGCTTTGGCCTCACGATTGAGGAACGAGTCCCCATCGTGGTCCCCCCGAATGAAGATAACCTCCGTTATCTTCAAACAAAAAGGGACAAGTTGGGGCATTTGTTAGATATCATTAACGCTTAGAGGAGAATACCCATGCCGAAAATATTTGAAGGAAACCTGGATGCTTCAGGATTAAAATTTGGAATTATCGTGAGCCGGTTCAATGACTTTATTGGAGAGAAACTGGTTGGGGGAGCGATTGATGCGCTTCTTCGTCATGGAGCAAACGAAGCTGATATTAATGTTTTTAAGGTTCCCGGATCATTTGAGATACCTCTCACTGCGAAAAAGTTAGCGCTTGCCAAAAAATTCGATGCAATTATATGTCTTGGGGTGATTATTCGGGGTGATACTCCGCACTTTGAGTATATTGCTGCTGAGGTATCCAAGGGAATCGCCTCGGTTGGTCTGGATACCGGCACCCCAATTATTTTTGGAGTACTCACTACGGAAAATATTGAACAAGCAATCGAACGGTCAGGGACCAAAGCGGGCAACAAAGGCTTTGACGCCGCTAATGCGGCCGTAGAAATAGTAAACCTCTTTAAAAATGTTTCTTAAATAATCTCATTGGGGTTAGCAATAAGAATTGCGTTTGTGTTGCGGGGTTAGGTTGATCCCTCACGTAATTTTTTTGCTTTTCATTAACGCTCCCTGCTTTTGAGCTCTTTTAAATCTAAAGATTATACATTGGCAACAAGTCGAAGAAAATCACGAGAACTTGCCTTGCAGATTCTCTACCAAATGGAATTTACCAACCAGCAGGAAGAGAAAGTTGTTCCTTTGTTCTTTACCCACCTTGCCTCCCACAGAACAGCAGATGACTTTGCCAGCCGTTTGGTCCAAGGAGTCGGACAATACCAGGGGGAAATAGACCAGCTTTTAAAGAATTATTCAGAGCATTGGGCTTTGGATCGGCTCTCATCAGTAGATCGAAACATTTTGCGAATGGGAATTTTTGAAATCCTCTGGTGTAATGATATTCCTTCTAAAGTGAGCATAAACGAAGCCATTGAATTGGGGAAAAAATTTGGCGCTGAAAAATCCGCTTCTTTTATCAATGGGATTTTGGACAAAATTGCTCATTATGAGAAACAGAAATGAATTTTTGTTCCCCGTTTTATCCATGCTCTTCTTCTTTTTTTAGAACCTTCTTTATTGTTAAAGAGTCTATCTGAAAAATCGTCAATTTTTCATTATTTTAAAACAGAGGCACACAATGCGAAACAGGTTGTTTTTTCCCTCGGTTAAAAAAGGGATGATTCTTTGTTTAACCTCATGGGTAAGCATGTTGTGGGTAATACCGAGCTGGGGAAATTCCCCGATCCAGAAGCATACGTTGGATAATGGCTTAACCGTAATTTTAAAAGAGAACCATTCTTCTCCCCTTGTCTCCTTTCAAATGTGGATTAAAGTCGGCAGCGCGGATGAACAGGATAAAGAAGCGGGCATAACCCATTTTATTGAACATATGCTTTTTAAAGGCACGGCGAAAAGGAAAGTAGGCGAGATCGCTCGGGAGGTCGAGACGGCCGGAGGGGAGATCAACGCCTTTACTTCGTATGACCAGACCGTCTTTTATCTGGTGATCCCGAATCGATATTTTTCTTCCGGCTTGGATATTATAGCGGATGCGATTCAAAATTCCTCCTTTGATCCCGAAGAACTTAAAAGAGAGAAAGAGGTTGTGCTGGAAGAGGTCAGAATGAGGACTGATCAGCCTTCGACCAAGCTCGATGAAGCGCTTTTTTCCGCTGCTTATACGGTTCATCCTTACCAACGGCCGATCATCGGTTTTGAAAAGACGGTGCAAAGTTTTGATCAGGCAAAGGTCATGGAATATTTTCGTAAGTGGTACGCTCCGGATAACATGGTATTGGCGGTGACCGGAGACTTTAATTCCGACGAGGCGTTGGCGTCCATAAAAAAAGCCTTTTTGGATTTTACTTCTCATATGACGGGAAATCCAAACCGGCCTGCCGAGCCGACACAAAGAGAAATGCGGAGCGTTATTTTGTCGGAAGATGTGCAGAAAACGTATCTTGAAATGGCGTTTCATATCCCAGCGGTTAGCCATAAGGATCTTTATCCGCTGGATCTGCTGGCGTCCATCCTGGGGGATGGTGAATCGTCCCGCCTGTACCAAAAGGTAAAGGCGGAAGCAGGGTTGGTGCACTCTATTAATGCTTCTTCATATACTCCCAGGGATCCCGGGGTCATGATGATCGGATGCCTGCTGGAGGCGGATAAGGCTAAGCCCGCCTTAACAAAAATTTTTCAAGAGCTTTACCGGATTCAAGATGAACCACCGTCTTCAGAAGAAATTCAAAAGGCCAAGCTCAAACTAACAAGCGATTTTCTCTATAGTCAACAAACCATTCAGGGTGAAGGGCGCCAGCTCGGTTATTTCGAAACTGTTGTGGGAGATGTGGCCTTTGAACAAACATATGTGGAACGGGTAAATCAGGTAACTGCTCAGGATATTATTAAAGTAGCGCAGAAGTATCTTACTCCCCAAAATGCAACCATCGGACTGCTTGTTCCGGAAAAGGAGACTTCTCCTATAACATACGAGGGTATTAGGGAATCAATTCCTCAGCGGGGAAAGCCGTCTGTATTGGCTTCGACCACCCCTTATCCGGTAACCCAAAAATTTATTTTGCCCAACGGGATAACCTTGGTTGTTCGGGAAAATCGGAATTTACCCATAGTTTCAATGCAGGCAGTTTTTTTGGGCGGCGTTCGTTTTGAAAAAAAAGAGAACAATGGAATTAACAATTTTATTGCTGAAATGCTTACTAAGGGGACGAAGAAGCGTTCAGCGCTCGACATCGCGAAGGAAATTGAATCAATGGCCGGAGGGGTGAACGGATTTTCAGGGCGGAACAGTTTTGGAGTTTCCTGCACAATACTCAGTCAGTTTTTTGAGCAGGGATTAGACTTATTTTCTGATGTTCTTATAAACTCTTCTTTCCCGGAAGAAGAGTTAGCGAAGAAACGAGCGGATATCATAGCAGCCATCGAGCAGGAGAAAGATCAGCCTTTTCCTTTTATCCGCAAAAATTTTGATGCTTTCTTTTTTGAAAACCATCCCTATGGGATGGATGCTTTAGGAACGAAAGACGTTGTAAACAAACTGACCTCCCAGGAGTTGGAGGAATACTATGGTAGTTTGGCGCGATCCAAAAACCTGGTTATCACTATTGTGGGAGATGTGAGGGCAGATAACGCCAAGAAAATGGTCGAGGCTCTTTTTCATGGATTTTCAGGTCTGCCTTGTGCCTACCCAACAGTATCTCAAGGATCACAGTCTGCTGTTTTCCGCCAAAAAGAAATAAAACAAGGGGAAAAAGCCCAAGCCCAGGTGATGTTGGGATTTTCCGGGGTAGATATAAAAAATCCTGATAAGCATTCCTTGGATGTGTTAAACACAATTCTTGCCGGTCAGGGAGGCAGGCTTTTTACCGAGCTTCGTGATAAACAGAGCTTGGCCTATGTGGTAACCTCCTTTGCTTGGGAGGGGATTGACCCAGGATATATTGCTTTTTATATTGGCTGTGAACCTTCCAAGGTGGAAAAAGCCATTGATGGAATAAAAAAAGAAATCCAAAAGATTACCGAGGAAAAAGTAAGCCCGCAAGAATTAGAACGAGCCCAAAACTATGTGGTGGGAAATTTTAGCATCGAACACCAGACCAATGCGTCTATAGCTGCAGAGATGGGATTCAACGAACGCTATGGCCTGGGAAATGATTACTCTAAGACGTACCTTGATAAAATACTCAAGGTTTCTGTAAAGGATGTGCAAAGGGTGGCAAAAAAATATTTAGACCTTACTAAATATAACCTGCTCATAGTAAAGCCAGAGGAGACCTCAGTTATCCCCTAAAACTTTTTTCTTTAAAAAAGCGAAATTAATTATTTTTTTGTTGAAAAGAATTTTCTCTGATGATATTAAAGAAAAATTTTCCAAAGGAGGAAAAAATGCTCCAAGGAGCCATAACCGCTATTATAACCCCTTTTGACGAAAAGGGGAAGATTGATGAAAAGGCGTTAAGAAAACTGGTAAACTTTCAGATCGAAAATAGCATATCCGGTATCGCTCCTTGCGGAACGACGGGAGAAAGCCCAACGCTCACCTATGAAGAACACAATCAGGCGATCGACATTGTTATTGATGAAGCCCGGGGGCGGGTTCCCGTTATCGCGGGAACGGGAAGCAACTCCACGGACGAGGCAATACTTCTTACTCAACACGCTTTGAAAGCTGGTGCGCACTCCAGCCTTCAAGTGGCCCCTTATTATAATAAGCCTACTCAAAAAGGGCTTTATGAACATTTCATTTCCATTGCCGAAGCAGTTGATCTGCCGATGATTATTTACAACATCCCCGGAAGAACAGGAATTAATATCGAAACTGATACCCTTCTGAGGATGGCAGAACATAAAAATATTGTTGGAGTAAAAGAAGCTTCCGGGAGTATCCCCCAGATGATGGATGTTTTAAGCCGACGGCCGGCAGGGTTTACGGTGTTAAGCGGCGATGATAACTTGACGTTACCGCTTATGGTTCTTGGTGGTGATGGGGTTATTTCCGTAGCAAGCAATATTGTTCCTCGGCAGGTTTCAGATATGGTTCAACGCGCCTTGAAGGGAAAATGGGACGAAGCTCGGGAATACCACTATCTCTTATTACCTCTTTTTAAAGCGCTTTTTATTGAGACGAATCCTATTCCCATAAAAACTGCTCTGACGATGTTGGGAATGGTTAAAGAGGTTTTTCGCTCTCCCCTGTGCACGATGGATCCCAAAAATAGAGAAAAGCTTAAGGTAGTTTTAGAAAAACAAAAAATTTTATAAGTATTTTGTCGCAAGGAGTATAAAGGATGAAAAAAATAAAAGTTGGGATTTTAGGAGCAACGGGGATGGTAGGACAAAGGTTTATCCAGCTCCTGGAAAACCATCCTTGGTTTGAAATTTCTGCTTTGGCAGCTTCTGAAAGGAGTGCGGGTAAAACTTATCAAGAAAGTATGGTCGGAAGGTGGAAACTCGAAACCCCTATTCCTAAAGACGTAACCGGGATGGAAGTGAAGGAATGTACTCCTGACCTGGACTGCCGGGTTGTCTTTTCTGCCCTTGATTCGAGCGTGGCAGGACCAGTAGAAGAAAAATTTGCCTGCGCAGGTTATGTGGTAAGCAGTAATTCTAAAAACCATCGGATGGATGATGATGTTCCGCTTCTTATTCCTGAAATCAATGGCGATCACCTGGAAATAATTTCCGCGCAGAAAAAAAGAATTGGGTCAAATGGTTTTATTGTTACTAACCCGAATTGTTCAACGATTGGCCTGGTGATGGGAGTTGCGCCCCTGCATAAAAAGTATGGGGTTACAAAGATTGTGGTTACCACGATGCAGGCCTTAAGTGGAGCCGGATATCCTGGTGTTGCTTCCCTGGATATTCTTGACAATGTAGTCCCTTATATCGGCGGTGAAGAAGAAAAGATGGAGTCTGAGCCGCAAAAGATTTTGGGTACGGTTAAAAACAACCGGTTTGTCGTGGCAGACATGCTCATCAGCGCAAGCTGCAACCGGGTTAACGTGAAAGACGGCCACCTGGAAACCGTCAGCGTCGAAATGAAAGCAAAACCATCCCGCGAGGAGTTGATCGCAACCCTTAGGACTTACAACCCTCTCACGGGGCTTGATCTTCCTTTTGCGCCTTCTCAGCCAATTGTGGTCAGGGAAGAAAATGATCGGCCTCAGCCCCGCTTTGATCGCGATGAGGGAAAAGGGATGGCTTGTGTGGTGGGACGGATCAGAAAATGCTCCATTCTTGACTATAAGTTTTTAGTCTTAAGCCATAATACTATCCGGGGAGCTGCTGGTGCGGCGATTCTCAATGCTGAGTATATGAAGGTAAAGGGATTTTTAGACTAAAAAGACTGAATATGGTCTGATTTTCAGGTGCCGATCTTTTTCAGACGGATTGACACTTGTTGATGAGTCAAAAGAAATTCCTGCTTTGGCAGTTACAAGGCAGGAATTTCTTTTTAAATTCCTGGATACGCTCTTTGCCCGATACCTAATTCTATTTCTAATTCAAATGTGATATAATAGTTGCACAATTAAGAAGGAGGTGCAACTATGTCAAGGAAGGCGCGTGGGAAGGATATAATG
>LQYC01000147.1_pt1 | contig 24989 bp, 34 predicted proteins | sample 661771 | NCBI WGS metagenome assembly LQYC01 (sample SAMN03483023, study PRJNA281117) | bioreactor metagenome | isolation source: benzene-degrading methanogenic enrichment culture from a contaminated... | place: USA: oil refinery in Oklahoma | collected 2011-05
TAGTGCCTTTTGTAGAAAATTCACAACAAGCAACCAAGGAAAGGGTTATGGAAGGAAGTATCAGCGATACCGCGATGGAGCTTATGAACAGACTTCACCTGCTTGGAAATGGAAGCACAGAAGAAGAACTTTCTTGGCTTTGCACCGCAATCAATAGTAAATACAATGAAGGTGACATAGAGAGTATTTACGGATTGCCGGATATTCTGCTCGCAAAAGTCATAGAGCATAATGATGGTAAACTTCTATCGTGCGCGGCAATTATTGCCAAGGCACTCCATTTGCCAGTCTTCGAAGCAAAAAAGGCTATTGAAGCATTAGAGGAATAAATTTATTTTAATTTATTTTCTTTTTTTTATACGCTTATTGGTCTAACAATTTCTTATTCATCAGGGACTTCCTTTTTTATCGTTTTATCTTATCGGGACGAGATTAAGTCTTTCCAGTTCTATACCGACTGTTTTCCAATCTACCGTTCTAAACTCATTCACTAACGCCCGCCTTCACCCCGCCGCCGCTTTATGCGAAAGCGGGCTTTGTTTTCAGAGGGTCTAACCCTCTGAAACCTTCTGAATTTTAAGTGAGGCGGTTTTGCTTTCGCGAAATCGTTTTTTATTCTAAAATGGAAAAATGGAAAATAATTTGAAAGATATAAAAGGGTTGTCTTCCCGGGAAGTTGAGGAAAGATTGAAAACCGATGGTTATAATGAAATACCGGCGCAGGGGAAGCGCGGATTTTTTGCGATATTCGTTGAGGTTTTGAAAGAGCCGATGCTTTTGATTTTGGTGGCCGCGGGAGCGATCTATTTCTTTTTGGGCGAGCCGCGGGACGCATTGATGCTTTCCGTTTTTGTGGTGTTTATCGTGGGGATAACTTTTTACCAGCAGCGCAAAACCGAGCGCGCTTTGGAGTCGTTGCGCGATCTTTCCAGTCCGCGCGCGCTGGTGATTCGCGACGGGGCGCCGCGCCGCATTGCCGGAAGAGAAGTGGTGGTCGGCGATATTTTGGTTTTGCGCGAAGGCGACCGGGTGGCCGCCGATAGCGCGGTTTTGGAGTCGGTAAATCTGATGGTTGACGAGTCGTTGTTGACCGGAGAATCGCTGGCGGTGGCCAAATCAATTTGGGACGGCAAAGAAGATGCCGCGGCGCATCGCCCGGGGGGTGACAGCCAGCCGTTTATTTATTCGGGGACATTGATTACCCGCGGCCACGGCTTGGCGCGGGCGCTGGCGATCGGCGCGGCGACGGAAATGGGCAAGATCGGCAAATCGCTTCAGGGGATTAAAGAAGGGGAAACTCTTTTGAGCAAGGAAACCGGGCGTTTGGCCAGGATATTCGGGATTATCGGATTGTCATTGTGTTTTCTGGCGGTGGTATTCCGATATCTTTCCAGCAATGAACTGCTTCAAAGCATTTTGTATGGCTTGACCATCGGAATGTCGATGTTGCCCGAAGAATTTCCGGTGGTGATGCTGGTGTTTTTGGCGCTGGGCGCGTGGCGTATTTCCAAGCGCAAAGTTTTAACGCGCAACGCGTCCGCGATCGAAGCGCTGGGCGCGGCCAATATTTTGTGCGTTGATAAAACCGGCACATTGACGCTAAACCAAATGCGGTTGCAGCAGTTATCGTCGGGCGTTGCCAACATCGATCTTGCCGAATATGAGAGCGGCGAAAAAGATTTGCCCGACCATTTTAAAAAATTGCTGGAATACGCGATGCTGGCGAGCCAGTCGGACCCTTTTGATCCGCTGGAAAAAGAAATAAAAAGGACGGGAGATTCATTTCTGTTCTCGGTTAATCGTTTGCAAGAATCATGGAAGCTGGTTAAGGAATATCCGTTTGCCGGAAATCTTTTGGCGCTTTCCCATGTTTGGGAGCCGGGTGACGGCGATCGTTATGTGGTGGCGGCCAAGGGCGCGCCTGAATCAATTATCGATCTTTGCCATTTAAGCGCCGCCAAGAAGGCGGCGGTTGAAGAACGGATGAAGCCGCTGCTTGAAAAAGGATTGAGATTGATTGCCGTGGCGGCGGCGAGCGCGGAAAAAACAAAATTGCCGGATTGCGGCCAGCATGATTTTGATTTTGAGTTCGTGGGGTTGCTTGGATTTTGCGATCCGATCCGGCCGTCGGCGGCGCGCGCGATAAAAGAATGTTATGACGCGGGAATCCGCGTGTGTATGATCACCGGAGATTATCCGGGAACGGCGCAGCACGCGGCGCGCGCGGTCGGGCTTAAAAATCCGGATGAATATTTGACCGGCGACGATCTTGGCAGTTTCAGCCATGAACAGTTGCATAAGCGTTTGAAAACAGTGAATATTTTCGCGCGCGTGGCACCCGAACAAAAAATGCTGATCATCAACGCGTTTAAGGAAGGCGGAGTTGTTATCGCGATGACCGGGGACGGCGTGAACGACGCGCCGGCATTGAAATCCGCCAATGTGGGCATTGCCATGGCCGAGCGGGGAACCGATGTGGCGCGCGAAGCCGCGGATTTGGTTTTGTTAAACGATGATTTCGCGTCGATCGTGGCTGCGGTGCGGATGGGCCGGATGGTTTTCGACAACATTAAAAAAGCGATCAGCTATATTTTCGCCGTGCACATTCCAATCGCGGGAATGTCGTTTTTGCCCGTGGCGCTGGGAATGCCGGTGGTTTTTTATCCGGCGCATATCGCGTTTTTGGAATTGGTGATTGATCCGGCGTGTTCGGTGGCGTTTGAAGCCGAACCCGAAGATGAAAATGTAATGAGCCGGCCGCCGCGAAAATTGGACGAGCCGCTGTTCGGCAGAAAAGAGATTTTGAGAAGTTTGATGCAAGGCTTGGGAGTGTTGGCCGCGGTATTTTTGGTTTTTCTTTTCGCCATCTGGTCGGGCCGGAGCGAAGGGCAAACGCGCGCGCTGGCGTTTTTAACCATCGTTATCGCCAATTTGTCATTAATCATTGCCAATCTTTCTTCCGGCAATCCGTTCAAGGTTTTTGCCAATGGCAACAAAGCGTTTCGATTCATATTCCTCGCCACTTTAATCACGCTGACTTTGGTATTGTGCGTTCCGGCGTTGCGAAGCATTTTCCATTTTGATCCGATCGCCGCTTCCGATATTATTCCGGCAATCGCCGCCGGCGTTTTGGGCGCTTTCTGGTTGGCGCCGTTGAAAATATTTTTTAAACGAAAATCTTGATTTTTAGCGTTTAAAATGGTTTAGTAAGGATGAAATGTTTTGTCGGCGCAAAGCCGCGGCAAGACGAGGAGGGTTGGCTGAGTGGCCTATAGCGCTGGTCTTGAAAACCAGTTGGGGGCAACCCCTCGGAGGTTCGAATCCTCCACCCTCCGCCATGACGATGTCAGCCTGTTTGCCTACGACGGATGCCGCGATCCGAATATTTTAGGAAAAATCGCTCTTTGGGCGATTTCTTAGTATAATCAAATTAAATATTTATGGGTAATGTATTAAAAAACAACCCAAAAGCATACTTGCAGATAATAACATTCGCAATCTTGCTTTTTGTTTTTTATAAACTGGGCTTCCCATCGTATTTTATTGTTGGGATGGGGATTTTTATTTTACTGCTCATTTTGTTAAAGGGAAAACTTTTTAATAAGATTGATTCTTTTTTGACCGCCAGATTGCCTTTTCTTTCCAAGCAAAGCCCGCGCGTTAAAAAGCTGATTATCGCGATTGCTTTTGTTATCGCGTATATTTTTTTGAAACAAATCGCCTTTTTTGTTTTGTCGCGGTTCGGGGTTGATGTTCAAAAAATAATAATGGATGGCGTTAATAATAATTGAAAAAGGTAATTGGAAAAATACCATGGCGGATTTTATTAAAACAATTTAGAATACCATCGTAATAAAATATTTATTCACGGCTAGCTTTGATTTTATGAATAAAGAGATTATAACAACAAAAATAGCGATTTTCCGAAAAAAAGAGATACGCAAAATCATTCATAATAACGAGTGGTATTTTTCAGTTTCTGATGTAATCGAGGCATTAACCGATACTGTCGATGTCAGAGATTACATAAAAAAAATGAGAAAGCGTGATGTTAAGTTGGATGATTACTGGGGGACAAATTGTCCCCTGCTTGGAATGATTGCGAAAGATGGCAGAAAAAGGAAAATTACCAGTGCGAATACAGAAGGAATTTTTCGTATTATCCAGTCAATCCCGTCTCCAAAAGCCGAACCATTCAAGCGTTGGCTGGCAAAAGTGGGATATGAAAGAGTGCGGGAAATTGAAGATCCGGAATTGGCAACCAAGAGAACGAGGGCGCTTTATAAACTCAAAGGGTATTCTGAAAGTTGGATAGAAAAACGAATGCGCGGAATTGCCATTCGCGAAGAATTGACGGATGAATGGCAAAAATGCGGCGTAAAAGAGCAAAAAGAATATGAGATTTTGACCGCCGAGATTTCCAAAGCCACTTTCGGCATGACTCCGAGTGAATATAAAAAGCTGAAGGGGCTAAAAAGACAGAATTTACGCGACCACATGAATGATCTGGAATTGATTTTTAATATGCTTGGTGAGCGGGTGACAACAGAAATATCGCAACAAGAAAATCCGGATACTTTTGTAAAAAATAAAAAAGTGGCAAAAAGAGGCGGTGGTATTGCCGGAAATGCCCGCAAACAAACAGAAAGAGAATTGGGCAGGCCGATTATATCAAAAGAAAACTATTTGCAAAAACCAGAAGAAAAGAAAAGGTTGAAATAAGAATCGATGCTTTGCCGAATTTAAATGGTCGCCAATAAATAATGATTTTTGTAAAAAATTAGTTTGCGAACAAGGGAAAATTTAGGTGGCAGGTATCGATTCCAATAAATTTCATTTATAATTCACTTAATAATAAACTTATAAAAAAAGTTGGTTCCGCGAATTGCGAACCCGTTACCGGCAAATCATTGACCTGGCAAATCACCGGAGCGGTGTTTTTATTATTGGCGTATTGTTAATTTACAAAAATATTAAAAAGCAAAAAATATGAACAAACAATATGGATGAAAAAGTAAAACAATACATAGATAAACAAAAATCTCCGCAAAAAGAGATTATTATGGCTGTCCGAAGAATATTTTTTAAAACCTTGAAAAATTGCGGGGAAAAATTTGGTTGGGGTGTAATTGTCCTATGCGGGGGCAAGTTTTATATTGCGGCCATGGAAAGCAGGGTGCATGTCGGTTTTTCCATCCTTGGCTTAGACAAGGAAGAAATTAAATTTTTGGAAGGAGGGGGCAAAACAATGAGACATATTAAAATTCCGGATTTAGCCAGCATTGACGAAGAAAAATTAAAAAAATTAATTAAATTGGTCGATAAAAATGCCAAGTGTGTTGAGTGTTGAAATTATTATTAATATAATTAAACTATGAATAAATTTTGTGGAAGCTGCGGAATGCCATTAACTAAAAAAGAAGATTTTGCGCAAGGAGACGAAAATTCAAATTTTTGCCTGTATTGCGCCAATGCGGACGGTAGCGTTAAAACTTGCAAAGAGATTTTTGAAGGCGGTGTTCAATTTTTTCTGAGTCAAATCGGCGGCGACCGAAAAATGGCGGAAAAAATTACCCGTAAAAATATAAGCGGATTGCCGTATTGGCAGAACAAAGATTGCCCGATTCTTCAGGGAGAAATGGCAACCGATGAAGAATTTGCCGAAGTAATGAAGAAATTGGGGTAAATGGAGGTTTGAATTTTAACCGCCGCGCAATTCGGAATGTTTTAAAGAAAAATCGCTCTTTGGGCGATTTTTTAGTACAATCAAGTTAAATGCGAATATATCCTATAAAAGATAAAGCATTTAACCAATCTAAATGGCGGATTTGATAAATTATAAAAACATTATGAGAAAAATCATTTTGGGAGCGGGGGTTCTGCTGGTTATCGGCGGGGCGGTTTATTTTGCCGGCAATTTGCCAAAATCGGAAAAAGAGCCGGACGCGGCGGCGGATTCGCGGTGCGTTCAAATATGCGATGAGGCAAAATCAATCTGCCCTTCTTTGACGCAATCCGCCGATTGCGCGGCCGAATGCGCCGGTTGGAGCGAGGAAGTGAAAAATAAAGTTGCCGCGGCCGGAACTTGCCAGGATTTATCCGGCATTCCCGAGCTGGTGTCGGTGTTAATTCCGGAAATGAACGCTCCCGAGCCGATAAATCCGAGCAATGATTGCGAGGCGGCGTGCGGCAGTTATGTTTCAAAATGTTTGAGCTTGGTGCCCAATGCCACCCCGGCATTGTTTGAAGAGGGGCAGTCGTCTTGCATGGACGAATGCGCCGGCTGGAACGCGGCAAAAGTGGAATGTATGATTTCCGCTTTTGATTGCGAGGCAATGACTGATGTTTGCGGGTTATAACCAAACTTATGGATAAAAAACTTTTAATCGGTTTGGGAGGGATTGCCGCGGCCGGGCTTATCGGCGGCGGAGTATATTTGGCGAGCAATGAATTTGATTTTCTCAAACAATCGGACGCGGAAGTGGAAGAAGAGCGCCGCCAAACCGCCCAAAAAATCGACAATCTCTATTTTGAAGAATTGAAAAACACGGAGCGATATTCTTTTTGCGTCGGCAAAGAAAAAATCACCGGCACCTACAAAAGCACGATTATGGGCGGCGAGCGAGGCGAGGTGAACTATTCTTCGGATGACATCAGCTTGTTTGACAAAGAGCAGAACAGGATTTATGTCTTGGGGCGGACGATTGATTATCAATATAACGGAGAGGCGCGATATGATGTTGCCCCCGGGGTTGGCACGGTCAAGATCAAAGAAAGCGGGCAAACAACCGAATATTACCAAAAAAACACCGCGCCTCTCCGCTTGGATTATTCGGCCAACACGCTTTTTCCCGCGCCCGAACGCAAACAAAAAGATTGGGTGGCGATTAATACTGATATGTTTGGCGCGGTGATGAGCGCGTCGGGAGAAAGAAATGAGAACGACCGGGGAGACGCCAAAACATTTTGTTTGCCGGTGAATTTGAATTCCCGATTTTTAGCCAGCGGTTTTTCGGCGGATTCCGCCAGGGTCATTTATAACGGCGATTGCGACACTCCGGCAGTCAACGACGGGGTGAGTTTTTCCGGCCGCTATAACTACACTTGCGATTTTATTGATTACGGGCAAGCGTTTGTTTTGATGGAAGATTATCGCGCCAAAGAATCCGCGTCCGCGCGCGCCCAAGACGCGTCTTTGGCGGAACAATTGGAAATGCAAGCCGAAGACGAGGAAAGCCGCCCCTCCGATGAGGAAATGCGCCAACGGCTTGAAGAATTGAAGCGCGAGATGCAAGCCGATGTGTCGGCGCAATAGAAACAAAACAGTAATCATTGGAACCCGTTTATTGAGTTTTGTATTTTAAGGGTCTATCCCCTGCGACTTCTCTTGAGGCTTTTGCGAATGGCGATGTTTATTTTGGATTCATTAGCAATCACAGCCAACTCTGTAAAAAATAAGATTATGTAATGAAACTATATAAAAATTGCGGATTTCGACAAACTATATATAGTTTGTCATTGGACAATTATAACGGGACGGGTTAGCCTTAAATAAAGGTCATAATTTAAAAATAATTAAAATTTAAAAACAAAAATATGAAAGGTTTTTCAATCAATATAGAAGACGCGGCAAAAGAAAATGAAAATTTTCGCAAGGTGCTTTATACCGGCAAATTCAGCCAGCTGGTGGTGATGAACCTAAAACCCGGCGAAGAAATCGGCGCGGAGGTTCACGAAACGCATGATCAATTTTTTCGCTTTGAAAAAGGGGAAGGCAAGGTAATAATTGATGATAACGAATACGCGGTGGAAGATGATTTTGCCGTGATCGTGCCCGCGGGCGCCAATCACAATGTGGTCAACACCGGCGGTGAGGATTTGAAACTCTACACGATTTATTCTCCCGCCGAACATCGCGAAGGAGTGGTTCATGCCACCAAAGAAGAAGCGGTGGCCGACGATGAACACTTTGATGGCGTCACTACCGAATAATTTCATTGTTCCATATCGCGATATTGGCGATTTGCCGGATTTTTTGGCGCAGGGCGTCCAAAATATCTTCGGTGGCGATTTGACCGGTTTTTATCTCACCGGTTCTTTGTCTTACGGCGATTTTGAACCGGGGCGCAGCGACATTGATTTGGCCGCGGTTTTGGAAAAACCGGCGCAACCCGATCAAATCGACAAAATCAGAAAATTGCATCAGGCGGCCGAACAAAAATTTAATCAATGGGCGGGAAGAATCGAATGTTCTTATGTTCCGCGATCGATGCTGGCCGAGGTTTTGCCGCCGAAAGAGCCGCGGCCATACTTTGGCGCCGGTATTTTTTATCCCGCCGCGCCTTACGGCAACGAATGGCTTATCAACCGGCATTTTCTTTACCAAAACGGGATCGCGCTTTTGGGGCCGGATTTTAGAACGCTGGCGGCGCCGGTGGCAACGGCGGATTTAAGAGAGGCGTGCGTTCGGGATTTGCGCGAAGAGTGGGCGCCCAAAATCAACGACGAGAATTTCTTGAATAACAGCCATTGCCAATCGTATGTTGTTTTGAATTTATGCCGGATTCTTTATGCCGTTGCCAACGGCGAAGCGGTTTCCAAAAAAGCCGCGGCCGAATGGGCAAAATCCGAATATCCGCAATGGAAAGATTTGGTAGAAACCGCCGAAAGCTGGGGTTATGGAATAGAAATGGAACGCCAAAATGAAACAATCGGGTTTATAAAATTTGCCGTCGCCAAAGCGAATCCGTTGAATAGCGGCAGTTCTTGACAATATTGAGTGGTGATATACAATGTAATTATATTGTATATATTATAATCAAAACCAATATGAGCGAGGTAATTAATTTTCGAGTTGATAAAAAAGTGAAAAGCGAAGCGCAAGCGATTGCCAAAAAAATGGGGCTTAATTTGAGCGATGTAATGAATCTTTTATTGCGCCAGATAGTTCGCGATAAAACGATTGAAATTAGACCAAGAGAATTGACTAAAAAAGTGAAATTGGCGGTGCATGTGCCGGTGGCGCACGCCGATGTTGTGCGCCGGGCGCTGGGGGTGGCGGGCGCGGGGAGGATCGGGAATTATGGTTTTTGCTCGTTTTCATGCCGGGGAACGGGGCGGTTTTGGGGAAACGAAAAATCCCATCCGGCCATCGGCAAGGCAGGCAAGCTGGAAACCGCCCAAGAAGAACGGATCGAAGTCACGGTGCCGCGCGCGATTTTGCAAGAAGTGATCGCGAAGATGAAATCCGTCCACCCTTACGAAGAACCCACATTCGATATTTACCCGATTGAAAACTGATTATGAACGGAATTAATCAACCAAATCAAAAAATTGATAAAAAAGGAATGTTTTGCGAATGGGAGCGAATGGTTTTACAGTATTCATTTGTTGGCGGTGGAAAAATTTGCCAAGGAGCTTTTGGGAAAATTGCCCAAGGCGGATAAAGAATTGGTGATGCTGGGGGTTTGGTTGCACGATTTGCAACGGGTGCGTGGAATAAAAGGTGATCATGTGAAAATTGGCGCGACAGAAGCGGGCAAGACCATGGAACAAATTGGATATGGGCAAGAAGCGATTGAGCGCGTTAAGGAAACAATTTTGGCGCATAGCTACGATGGCAAAGTCCGGCCCAAAACATTGGAAGGCAAGATTTTGGCGACCGCGGACGCGATGTCGCACTTTACCAATGATTTTTATTTGGAAATTGCGGTTATGGGTCGGCGTGATGTAAAAGGTTTCAAAAAATGGGCTTTGGAAAAAATAGAACGCGATTATCACAAAAAAATATTTTTCCCTTTTGCCAAAAAAATTGTCGCCAAACACTATCGTGCTTTGAAAGAATTTCTAACGATGGGAGGATGAGGTTTGTTTTCCGCTTTGTGATGAAAATATAGGATAACTTTTAATTACGAAACCGTTGAATTCAAATACTTTTAAAGGGGTCTAACCCCTGCGATTACACAGGGGATAGACCCCAAAATACAAAGCGTTTCGTAATTTAAGGAAATAAATTGGATATGGCGCAACAAACAAAAATCAAGGCGATACTTTTTGATTTTCACGGGGTGCTGGTTTTTCGGAAAAAAGATTACCGGCCGGATTCTGTGGCTGACGGGATTGATTCGATGATCGGCGATTGCGTTAATGACGCGGAATTCAAGGCGCGGGCGATGGGAAAATATGGATTGAACGAAAAAGAATTCCAATCGGTTTTGGATCGGATTGTCGACAAATATGAAAAATTTGCGGAATTATGGGAATTGTTGCCTCAATTGAGGAAAAAATACAAATTGGCGATAATCAACAACGGGACTTTTTTGACAGTGCCAAAATTTGACGCCAAATTTTCGATTTACGGCAGTTTTGATCTTTTCGTGTCGTCGGCGCTGGAAGGCGTGAAAAAACCGGATGCCAGAATTTTTTTGCCGACCGCGCAAAAATTGGGCGTTGTTCCCGAAGAGTGTTTGTTTATGGATGACACGAAAATAAATATCAAAGGCGCGGCGGCGGTTGGTATGGAAACGATATGGTGGGAGAACAAGGAAACCGGTTTCGAGAAATTTTTGGAAACCATAGGGGTTGACAAATTATTGTAATAAATTACAATGATTATTGTATATAATTACAATAATACCGATCCTATGATTTCTTTCAAATCGCAGATCGCGGTTAAAGTGTTGGGATATTTCTTTTTAAACCCCGAAAGCCGCCGTTATATCAACGAATTGGCGGATTTGCTGGCAGTTGATCCGGGGAATTTGTCGCGTAAATTAATTGAATTGGAAAAAGAAAAAATTATGGCCAGCGACCGGCGGGGAAACCAAAGATACTATTTTTTAAACAAGGATTATCCTTTGCTGCGGGAAGTAAAAAAAATGTTTGATGTCGATTTTGGATTGCCGCGCATCATTGAAAAAAAACTTGGGAAATTAAAAGGATTGGATCATGCTTATATTTACGGTTCTTGGGCCAAAAACGCGATGGATAAGGAAAGCGATATTGATCTTTTGCTGGTTGGCTCCCATTCTTCGTTGGAAGCCAAGAGGCGTTTGTTGCCTTTGCAAAAAGAAATTGGACGGGAAATCAGCGTGGTTGATATGGGCCAAAAGGAATTTAAACAAGCGATGGTCGAAGGCGATCCGTTTATTAAAAACATATTTTCGGATAAAATAATTGAATTGGCGACAAAGTAAATGTTTGAGCGTTTTAAATTCACCGCCGTACAGATCGCGAATTACCGCCGGTCGGCCGAACGCGATTTGGCAATCGCCCGCAAATCGGATATCTCCGAGGTTGCTTTCCGGTTTTCTTATGACGCGTTGTTGAAACTGGCCACTGCGATTTGCGCGTACAAATCTTTACGGGTGAAGGCGCGGCAGGGCCATCATATCGAGTTAATCAAGAAATTGGCGGAAATCATCGGCGATTCGGAAATCGAAGTTTTGGGAAACCAAATGCGGGCCAAACGGAATTGGGATTTGTATGGCGGCGGCGCGCTGATCTCAAAAAAAGAGGCCAAAGAATATTCCGATTGGATTGCCTTAATATTCGTCAAAGCCCAAGAATATTTTGATGGCAAAAACCAAAGGTTGGGATTATAAGATACGGTCGTTGTTGAAAGCGGGATTTTTTTGATATACTATTGATTAACTTGAATATCACTCAACCCTAAAATAAAGCTAAATTTAAGGGTTCGGCTATTCAACTTAATTAGAGAGGGTCAATAATAAAAAACATGAGTTTTTTGTTGTTCAAATAAACACAAACAAATAACTAAAAACAAATGGATATTGAACAAGTTAAAATTTGCCAGAGTTGCGGCATGCCGATGGAATCCGCGGAAGATTTCGGTCTCAATGCCGATGGAAGTAAAAACAAGGAGTACTGCCAATTTTGCTGGCAGGACGGTGAGTTTACCGCGAAAGTTGAATTGCCGGAATTTATTGACGCGCAAGTCAAGATCGCGGTGGAAAAAATGGGAATGGATGAATCCGAGGCCCGCGCCGTGGCCGAGACGACTTTGCCCGAGCTTGATCGCTGGCGCGCCATTTAGAATTTTTTTTAAAAAATAAATATATGAAGACAATATTTAAGGTTTTGGTTTTTGTTTTGGCGGTAATGTTGTTGGGGGCGTTGGCGATATTTTTCGCGCCCGGGAAAAACGCGCCGGTGGTTGAAGCGCCCGAACAAACGGGAAACGGCGGCGGCGATGCGGCCGCCGATGAAATTTATTGCAATCAATATGATCCCCAAGATTGCCCGCAAAAATGCGTTATTTGCCCGCCATGCGAGGTTTGCAGTTCAATCCAATGCCGCGCCAAAGCGTCTTGCGCGGCAATGGGTTTTGACGAAAATTGGTACAAGGAAAATGTAGCACCCGTTGAAAAACCGGCGCCGGATGGCGGCGGGCAAGCGCCGAATGCCGGCATGGCCAATCCGGCGTCGGTTTATTGTATCGATCAAGGCGGCAAACTGGAAATTCGCGAAGGCGGCGGCGGGCAATACGGCGTTTGCGTGATGCCCGATGCCACCGAATGCGACGAATGGGAATTTTTCCGCACGCAAAAATGCGGCGGAAGCGCCGGCGGCGATAATGGTTCGGCCGGCCAAACTTGCGGTCGGGAAAATTGCCACGGTTTGGAAATTGTTTGCGGGTCCAATCCGGCCGAAATTTGCACCATGGAATATCGATTGGGCGACAAATGTCTGCGTTATGTGAATTGCGGCATTGTTGACGGCGTTTGCCAAGAAATTAAGAACGCGGCGTTTGACGCGTGCAAAGTCTGCGTCCAAAAATGCGAAACCGATTTTGCCAACGACCCGCAAAAATCTTTTGATTGCGAAAGCAACTGCGAATAGAAAAATATGGAATATATCGACAGAATATATGGAAAAACGGAGATTAACGATCCGGCGGTATTGGAATTGGTCGGCTGCCCGACAATCCAGCGGTTGAAAAAGATCGACCAGGCCGGATACTTCACGCCTTTCTACCCGGGAACCGAACAAAGCCGGTTTGAACATTCGGTGGGGGTTTATTTGTTGTTGAAAAATTACGGTGCGCCAATCGAAGAACAGATTGCCGGACTGATCCACGACGCGTCGCATTCGGCGTTTTCGCATTGCGTGGATTATGTTTTGGCTGCGGGATCGGAATCCGAGCAAAGCCATCAGGATAATGTTTTCGATGAGTTCGTGCGGCGGTCGGAAATTCTGTCGATACTGAAAAAATATTCAATCGATCCGGAATATATTCTTGACCAAACCAATTTCCCGCTTGAAGAAACCGATTTGCCCGATCTTTGCGCGGACCGCATCGATTATTCCTTGCGCACCGCGCGGGTTTTCGGTGAAATCGAAAGCGCGGATTATTTTTTGGAGAATCTGGAAGCGGAAAAGCAAAAATGGGTTTTTAAAGACTTTGAAAGCGCCAAAGGTTTCGCGAAGATGTTTTTTAAAATGAACGCGAGGTATTATTCCGGTCTGTTTTCCGCGGTAATGTTCCGCGCGGTGGGCGATTATCTGCGTTACGCGCTGGAAAAGGGATATATCAACGAGGCCGATTTGTATTCCACGGATGAGGAAGCGCTGGCCAAGATCGCGCGGTTCCACGACAAGGACGGGGAATTGTCAAAATTGTTCGACCGGATGAACAATAAAATCGGATTCAGAAACGATCCCGCCGACTATGATGTCTTAGTCGCTTGCAAGTCGCGCGCGGTCGATCCGCTGTTTCGCGCGGATGGCATAATCAAAAGAGTTTCGGAAGCCGATGGCGAATGGAAAAAGATATTGGAAGCCGAATCCAAGCCCAAAATATATTTCATCAAATTCGACAAATGAAATGTTCTGATTGACATAAACTTTGGCATGGGGTAAATTAAAGTTAATCTTAAGATAAACTTTATGGAAACAAAAAATCAAATAATCGGCCTTAAAGAATTGCGCGAAAATACGGATTTTTATATTAACGCCGTTAAAAATGGCGGGTCTTTCGTCGTGGTCAGGAAGTCAAAGCCAGTTTTCAGAATATCCTCCGCGGATGAAGACGAGGGTTTATGGGAAACGGCGATTGATTTTACCAAAATCAAAAAGGGTGGTGTTCATATTGATGAAATTTTATCTCGCTTATAAATATGGTGGATAAAATTCGGAAAGCTTTGGATAAATTATCGTCCAAAGAAAGAAAAGCCATTGATGGGTTGCTGGTTAAGATGAAGAATGGGCAATTTGACGGTTTGGATTGGAAAAAATTGAAAGGACGGGATGGCATTTACAGGGTTCGGAAAGGCGAAATTCGAATAATTTACCGATTGGATGCAAGCGGCGGTATTGTTGTATTGGAAATTGGCAGAAGAAATAACAAGACCTATAATTTTTAATTAAAAAACATTTACGATTGGAATCTGTTTGTAAATTGAAATTTATGCAAGATATTCTGATTCAAGCGCTTACGCTGGCGTATGGAAGCACCGGGATTGTCGGGGTGGCGGCTTATTGGCCGACGATAAAAGACCTTTGGCGCGGGAAACCGAGCGCCAATGTGTCGTCTTATTTTATCTGGGTGGCGACAAACGGCATTACTTGGTTGTACGGATTGTTGATCTTGAAAGATGCTCCGTTCATTTTTGTTTCAAGTTTATATTTGTTTGCCAACGGACTCACATTATTTATGCGGTTAAGATTAAGAAAAAAGTAATTTATTATGGCCAAGAAGAAATTTTACGCGTATAAAGCGGGGGACGAAAAAGGCGTCACGGACAATTGGAACGAGTGCGCCGAGATTGTGGGCGGGCAATCGGGAGCGAGATACAAGTCGTTTGAAAGCGAAGGCGAGGCGCGGCGATGGCTGGACGCGGGCGCGGATTACGCGATCAAGCACATTGCTCTTGAGCCGGGGATTTATTTTGACGCGGGCACGGGCGGCGGCAACGGCGTGGAAATCAGCGTTACCGACAGCCGGGGGCACGGCTTGCTTCATCGGGTTTTGCCCGAAGACGAATTGAGCGCGCGCGGCCATTATCTGCTTGAACGCGGCCGGACGAACAATTTCGGCGAGCTTTTGGCGTGCAAATACGCGTTGCAAATCGCGCTGGAAACCGGGATGGAAAAAATTTTTGGCGACAGCAAATTGGTGCTGGATTTTTGGTCCAAGGGACATATTAAAAAAGAAATGGACGGCGAGACAATCGCGCTGGCTAACGAAGTCGCCAAATTGCGGCGGAAATTTGAACGGCTCGGCGGCCAAATCGGGCGAATTTCGGGCGGCGCCAACCCCGCGGATCTGGGATTTCATAGGGGGTAATTGGCAAAGGTTAAAAATTAACCGGAAATGATCGGATTTTGACCGAAGCGCGGCGGGTACGGGTCTAAAATTTGACTTTGATCGCAAGAAGCGGTAAATTTATATCATACCCGATTCGGCGGGTGTTTTTTTGAGGGTAAATAAAACAAGGGTTAGACCCTTGTTAAAAAGATGGAAGAAATATCCGTGGCGGCGCCGGTGTTGTTCGAGATTGCCGGCATTGCCGTTACCAATACGGCGTTTTGGATCGTTTTGATTGCTATCGGGCTGGCGGTTTTTTTCGCGTCGGTGTTCGGTAAAGCCAAGATCGTGCCGGGCAAGGTTCAGAACTTTTTGGAATTCATTCTGGAAACTTTTCTTGATTTTTGCGATTCGATCACCAATTCCCGGTCGAAAACTTTGCAGATATTCCCGTTCGCGATGACTTTATTTTTATTGATTTGGGCTTCAAATCTGCTGGAATTGGCGCCGGGATTGGGAGTTTTTCCGATTTTGCGTTCGCCCAGCTCCGATCTTAATTTTACATTCGGATTGGCGGCGTTGTCGATGTTCTATGTTAATTATCTGGCGTTGAGAAATTTGGGGCTTGTACCTTATTTGGGCAAGTTTTTTAATTTTAAGAGTCCGGTGTCGCTGTTTGTGGGATTGTTGGAATTGATGGGCGAATTTACCCGCATTATTTCATTATCAATGCGGCTTTTTGGCAATTTGTTCGCCGGAGAGGTGCTGTTGATGGTGGTTTCCAGCGGAATCCATTGGGCATTGGCTTATTTCGTTCCGCTGCCGTTTTTGGGGTTGGAAGTGTTGGTGGGATTTTTGCAGGCATTCATCTTTTCTTCGTTGATTGTGGTATTTTATTCCACGGCCACGGAAGCGCATGCCTGACAAATTAAAGTTTAAAATTAAAAATATAAAGACATTTTAAATTTTACATTGTAATTTTGATTTTTGATTTTTACATTTTAAATTTATGAATATGTTGGCGCGGGCGATGGCGGTGGGATTGGAGCTGGGATTCGCAATTGCGATTCCTTTGGTGGGGTTTTTGCTTTTCGGATTGTGGCTGGACCGCAGAATTGGCACAACGCCGCTATTTATGATAGTATTCTTGCTGGCGGGGCTGGCGGTGGTTGTTATCGAAGTGAAGCAGTTAATTTTGCCGTTTCTTGAAAAAAGGTCAAAAAAGAATGATAAATTATAAATTATCATTGATAAATTAAATAAAAAAATATGGAATTAGAAGTAATGAGACAGTTGGCCGCGGCGATTGCCATCGGCGTGGGTGCCATTGGGCCCGGTTTGGGCATCGGTTTTATCGGCCGGGGAGCTATGGAAGCTATCGGCCGCAATCCGGAAGCCGCGGGCAAGATCAGTACGAATATGATTTTGGCCATCGCGTTCACGGATGCCATCGCGATTTTCGCGCTGGTGGTGGCGTTGATAATTCGCTTTGTTTAATTGTTTTGGCGGAGTTTTATGCTCCGCGGTTTGCCGGTTAATTGGCGGGCAAACCATAGAGCGTAAGAATAATTTTCAATTTTCAATTTTCAATTTTCAATAAAATTACAATGTTCCAATGTCACAAACAAAATGCGAATCCGGTATTTTGTTTGGATATTGAATTATCGGAACATTCATTGAAAATTGGAGTTTGAAAATTGAAATTTGCAAGGTTATGGAAGGTTTAGGTATTGATCCAAAAATTTTGATCGGAGATATCGCCACATTCGTTGTTTTGGCGGTGATTCTTAAAAAATACGCTTATAAGCCGTTTTTGGCGGTTTTGGAGGCGCGCCGGAAAAAAATTGAAGAAGGCGTGGCCAAATCCGAAGAAGCTGAAAAATCGCTGGCCAAGATCCGCGGTTTGTCCGAGGAAGTGAAGGCCGCCGGGGAGAAAAAAGCCAAAGAAATGATTCTTGCCGCGGAAGCCAAAGCGCAAGAAAAAGCCAAAGCGATTTTGGCGGCCGCCGAAGAAGAAAAAAAGAATGTGATCGCCAATGCCAAGATTGTCATGGAAAAGGAGCGGACGCGGGCCGAAGAGAATCGCCAAAAAGAAGCGATGGATCTCGCTTTCGCGGTTTCGGAAAAGTTTTTGGCCGAGAAGATCACCAAAGAGCAGGACAAAAAGATTATCGAGCGGCTGGCCGCGGGATTGTAGAATTTAAGCAGCGATTGCGATAGTTAAAGGATAATAATCGGGCTCGTGTTGCAAGGGTCTAACCCTCGCGATTACACGAGGGATAAACCCTTATGAACAGCAAAAAGACAATTAAAATCTGGACTATGGTGCTGATCAAAGAGTGCGCGGGAAAAACCGCGGTTGAACAGAAAAAGATCATTTTGCGCCTGAAAGAAATTTTAAAGAGCAAGAAGCGGGGATATTTGCTGCGAAGGATCGTGCGCGACGCTTTGAACGCGATGAAAAAACAGGCCAGATTTGAAATCACCATGGCACATCCGCAATCGGCGGAAGCGGTTGGCAAACTGAAGGATAAACTGGCAAGCCGATTTGGCGGCGATGAGGACGCGGATGTGGATATTAATCCGGCGATCATCGGCGGATTCGTCGCCCGAACCGATCGGTATCTTATTGATGCCTCGGTCAGGGGATTTTTGGAACAATTGAAAAAAACTTATCAACAAGATTAAAAATCGGAGAATCAAAATGAAAAATGTCGGTATCTTAAAATTTTAACATTTCACACGGTCATTTTTCATTTCGGTTTTTACATTTTGAACTAAATATTATTATGGATAAAATTGAACAATTCAAACGCCAGCTCGAAGAGACGGAATTGTCGCCCAAGCTTGACGAGATCGGCGAAGTGGTTGAGGTGGGCGACGGCGTGGTTAAGGCGTCGGGTTTGCGAAATGTGGAGAATTTCGAATTGGTCGAATTCGAGCGCGCGAAGGTTTTTGGTTTGGCGATGAACCTTGAGGAATACGAAACCGGCATTATTGTTTTAGGCGACGATTCGGGCATCAAGGAAGGCGATATCGTGAAGCGCACAAAGAAGACGATTTCCGTGCCGGTGGGCAAAGAATTGGTTGGCCGCGTAGTCGATCCTCTCGGCCGCCCGATCGACGGCAAAGGACCGATCAACGCCAAAGAAGAATATTTGGTTGAAAGGCCCGCGCCGGGCGTCATTGATCGCCAGCCGGTGAAAACGCCGTTGCACACGGGGATTTTGGCCATCGACAGCTTGGTTCCGATCGGCCGCGGCCAGCGCGAACTGATTTTAGGCGATCGCGGCTTGGGCAAGACCGCCATCGCGGTCGATATGATTTTAAACCAGAAGAACGACAAGAATCGGCCGGTTTGTATTTATGTCGCCTGCGGCCAGAAGAAATCCAAGGTTAAGCGGATGGTGAAGATATTGGAAGATGCGGGCGCGATGGAATACACGATTGTGGTCGCGGCATTTGCCGACGATCCGGCGGCGTTGTTGTATTTGGCGCCTTACGCCGGTTGCGCGATGGGCGAGTGGTTTCGCGACAACGGCCAGGACGCGATAGCGGTTTATGATGATTTGACCAAGCAGGCTTGGGCGTGGCGCGAAATATCTTTGGTGTTGCGCCGGCCGCCGGGAAGGGAGGCGTATCCGGGAGATATTTTTTATTTGCATTCGCGCTTGCTTGAGCGCGCGGCGCGGATGTCCGCGGCGAAAGGCGGCGGTTCGCTGACCGCGTTGCCGATCGTGGAAACGCAGGCCGGCGATATTTCCGGGTATATTCCCACCAATGTCATTTCGATTACCGACGGCCAGATATTTTTGAGTCCGGCGCTGTTCTACAAGGGTCAGCGGCCGGCGATCGATGTGGGTACTTCGGTTTCCCGCGTGGGATCCAGCGCCCAGTTGCCGGCAACCAAGAAAGTGGCCGGGACTCTGAAGCTTGATTTGGCGCAATTTCAGGAATTGGAAAGGTTTTCCGAATTTACCGAAGAACTTGATCCGCAAACCCGCCAAATGCTGGAACGCGGCAAGCGCATGCGCGAACTTCTAAAACAGGCCGATCTGCAGCCGTTGCCGTTTGAAAAGGAAACGGCGATCATTTTTGCGGGAGTAAAAGGTTTTTTGGATGATATGCCTCTTGAGCGGTTGGCGCAATTTAAGATTGATTTGATCGCTCGCATCGAGGACGATTCCCCTGAAATTTTGAAAACTATCCGCGAAACCGAAAAACTTGAATCCGCCATCGAAGCCAAGCTTGAGGAAGTGATCAAGAATGTCAAGAAGACAAAATCGGAAAGTAAATAATTATTATGGAATTAAAGGAGATCCGCCTAAAAATCCAATCGGTTTCCAACATCTGGAAGCTGACCAGCGCTCTTGAAACTTTGTCGGCGCTGAAAATGAAAAAATCCCAGAAATTCGCTTTGCTGTCGCGGCCGTTTGCCCAAAAGGTGGGGCGGCTGGTGCGCCGGCTGGAACCGATGTTGAGAGACAGTGTTTCGCTGCGCAAAAGAAAATTGCGGACGGCGCTGGCGGTGGTGATCGCCAGCGACCGGGGTTTTTGCGGATCGTTTAACCAGAATATTTTAAAGACTGCCCAAATTGAAATTGAAAAACTTGAAAAGAAATCGGATGTCGCGGTTTTTCCGATCGGAAAGAAGGCGGTGGCTTTTTTCAAAAAGCGCGGCCGGAATTTCGATCAAAGTATGACCGGTATCGGGGATTACGGATCGCTGGAGGAAATAAAACCGGTTTCCGATTTCATAATCAGATCCTACATCGAAAACAAGTACCAGCGGGTTTACCTTGTATGGACCGACTTTATTTCCACATTCAACCAGAAGCCGCGGTCAATGCAGCTTTTGCCCCTGGAATGGAACGAACTTAAGGAATTCGCGCAGGAAAGCGACAAGGAAGCGATGGACACCGAAACCTTGATCGAGCCGTCGCCGCAAACGCTGGTGAAAGAAATTATTCCCCAACTGGTGGAATATTTGATTTACCAGTGCATTTTGGAAAGCAACGCTTCGGAACATTCGGCGAGGATGACGGCGATGCGCAACGCTTCGGATAATGCCCATGAGCGGGTCGGCGAATTGACTTTGGATTATAACAAGGCGCGCCAGGAACAGATTACCAATGAGGTCTGCGAAATTTCTTCGGCGAAAGAAGTGTTGGGTTAAATCAAAATGTAAAAATCAAAATGAAAAATGACAATGTAAAATTAAAAAATGAAAGGCTAAAAATTTTAACATTTTAAACCGTCATTTTTAATTTTGATATTTAAATTTTAAATTTATAACATGGCAAAAATAATTCAGATAATCGGTCCGGTGGTGGATGTGGAATTCGAGGAGAACAAACTTCCGTCGCTTGGTAACGCGTTGAAAGTGGCCGGCAAAAATCTTATTCTGGAGGTCCAGCAGTATGTGGGCGGCGGCGGCGTGCGCTGTTTGGCTATGGGCCCGACCGAAGGGTTGAGGCGCGGCGAGGAGGTAACGGATACGGGAAGCCCGATCACGGTTCCGACCGGAAAGGCGGCGTTGGGCCGGCTCTTTAATGTGTTGGGCGAACCGATCGATGAGATGGGCGCGGTGGTTAGCGAAAAACGCTATTCTGTTTTTAAGGAAGCCCCGAATTACTCCCAGCAAAAAGGCGAAGTGGAAATTTTGGAAACCGGGGTGAAAGCAATCGATCTTCTGTGCCCGATTCCGAAAGGCGGCAAGATCGGCCTTTTCGGCGGCGCGGGCGTGGGCAAAACGGTATTGATCCAAGAGCTTATCCGGAATATCGCCAAAGTGCACAAGGGCGTGTCGGTGTTCGCGGGCGTGGGCGAACGGACGCGCGAAGGCAACGACATTTATATTGAAATGAAAGATTCGAAAACTTTGGATAACACGGTGCTGTACTTCGGCCAGATGTCGGATCAGCCGGGCGTGCGTTTCCGCGTGCCGTTTTCGGCCGTGGCAACTTCGGAGTATTTTCGCGACGAGGAAAAAAAGGATGTTTTGCTTTTTGTTGACAATGTGTTCCGTTTTGTGCTCGCGGGTTGCGAAGTGTCGGCTTTGATGGGCCGCATTCCTTCCCAGACCGGCTACCAGCCGACGCTGTTTACGGAAATGGGCGCGCTTGAGGAGCGTATCACTTCGAACAAGGAAGGTTCGATTACTTCGATGCAGGCGGTTTATGTGCCGGCCGATGACTATACCGACCCGGCCGTGGTGGCAATCTTTTCGCATTTGGATTCATCGCTTGTTTTGAGCCGCCAGATAGCTTCGCTGGGTCTTTTCCCGGCCGTTGATCCCCTGGTAACCACTTCATCGATATTGAATCCCCATATTGTGGGCGAGCGGCATTATCGCGTGGCTTCCGGCGTGGCCCAGATTCTTCAGCGCTACAAGGAATTGCAGGATATCATCGCGATTCTGGGCGTGGAAGAATTGGCCGATGAAGACAAGCTGGTGGTGAGCCGCGCGCGCAAAATACAAAAGTTTTTATCACAGCCTTTCTTTGTCGCCGAGGCGTTCAGCGGCAAGTCGGGCAAATATGTCAAACTGGCCGATACCATCGAGGGTTTTGAGAGGCTGATCTCCGGCGAATTTGACGACCGCAACGAATCGGATTTCTATATGAGAGGCGCCATTGATGAAGTCGTTAATAGTTAAAAATTGAAAAATCAAAATGAAAAACGACAATGTAAAATTTAAAATGCATTTCATAATTTTACATTTTGAATTGTCGTTTTGATCTTTGATATTTATATTTTCAATCAATCAAAATGAAAGTCGAAATATTAACTCCGAAAGGAATGGAATTTTCCGGCGAGGCGAAAGAACTGATTTTGCCGACGCGCGAAGGGCAGATCGCGGTGTTGCCGCGCCATGTGCCGTTGATTTCGGTTTTAAAACCCGGCAAGATGAAAATCATTACCGCCGAAAAACGGATTGACAGGGAAATTGAAGGCGGTATTTTGGAAGTGGGCAAAAACAAGGCGGTGATATTATTGAAGAAATTCTAAGAAAACTTTTATATGGGAGAAATCGCGGCTAAATTATTGTTGCAAACTTTAATGGCTAAAATAAACAAAATTAGCGCAATTGGCGTTTATCAACCTAATTATTGAATCGGCCCCGCAAGGGCTGGTTTTTTGGAAGATTATGTTTAATTTATTTCCCAAGGACGGCGTTTTTTATCAGCTTTTTGAAAAACAAACCGAAAAAATAGATGAGGCGGCGAAACTTTTGAGAAAGCTTTTGGAAGAACCGGAGAAGTTGAATGAAATTTCTTTACGGCTGAAAGAATTGGAAATTGAGGCGGACAATGTGGGCCACGAGGTAATGGATCATTTGAGGAAAAATTTCATTACTCCCATGGAAGGGGAAGACATTGATCTCTTGCGGCAAAACCTCGACGATATAATGGATTTTATCGAAAGATCGGTTAATCGCATCGGTCTTTACCGCATCCGGCCGCCGTTTCCGAAAGAGATTGCCGAATATGTCGGCGTCATCAGCGGGGCGGTGGCCGAGATTAGCGAAGGAATGAAGGAACTCAAGAACATCAAGAAATTCGGTCCGTCGCTGCAAAAGCGCTGCGAGCGCCTCAACGAATTGGAAAATGTGGGCGACGATATCAATCGCAAGGCTTTGGGCGGATTGATGGGCATACAAAGCGTTTCTTGCGACAAATTGATGGAAGTTATCAAGCTCAAGGAAATATATGAAACGCTGGAAAATGCCATTGATTGTTGCGAAAATGTGGGCAATATGTTCGAATCGATCCTGATAAAAAATCAGTAAGACATAAGACCGTTTAAACATAATGGTGCTGGAAACCGCGTTCATTGTTTTTATCATTTTTACGGCATTGGCGTTTGATTTTACCAATGGCATGCACGATGCCGCCAATTCGATTTCGACGATTGTGTCAACGAGGGTATTGCCGCCCAAACTGGCCGTTTTCTGGGCGGCGCTTTTCAATTTTATCGCGTTCGCGATTTTTGGCACGGCCGTGGCGAAAACGATCGGTTCGGGAATGATCGATATTAAAACCGTGACCCCGCAGGTGATCTTTTGCGGTTTGCTCGGCGCGATCGGATGGAATATTTTCACATGGTTGAAGGGTCTTCCCACCAGTTCGTCGCACGCTTTGATCGGCGCCTACGCGGGCGCGGCGGTGGCTAACGCCGGGATGGAAGCGATTATTCCGGGCGGCTGGACAAAGACTTTGTTGTTCATAATTATGGCGCCGGCCATCGGTTTGGCGCTGGGTTATTTTTTCAAAGTGCTTTCGTCGTGGATCGCGTATAATCATTCGCCGGCCGGCGTGAGCAAATGGTCCCGGATATTGCAGTTGTTTTCCGCCGCGCTTTACAGTTTGGGCCATGGCGGCAACGACGCCCAGAAAACTATGGGAATTATCACCGGTTTGCTTTTCGTGGGAGGTTTTGTGCCGAGTTTGGATATTCCTTTATGGGTGGTTTTGAGCGCGCATGCCGCGATCGCTTTGGGGACATTGAGCGGCGGTTGGCGTATTGTGCGAACCATGGGAACCAAAATTACCAAGTTAAAACCGATTGACGGCGTGTGCGCCGAAGGCGCCAGCGCCATCAGTATTTTTTGGGCTACGCATCTGGGCGTGCCGGTGAGCACCACTCATGTGATCACCGGAGCGATTTCGGGCGTGGGCGCCGCCCACCGTATCACCGCGGTGCGCTGGAATGTGGCGTTTAACATTGTCTGGGCATGGCTGTTTACCATTCCCGGCGCGGCTTTGATCGGCGCGATCGCGTTTTTATTATTGAAGAATTTCTGAAGGTGTCTGAAAGGACAGCTTGCTTTGAAACTTGTTTTTTGGTATCGTGGTGATGTGCTAAAGTGGAACTAATGATAAAGCTTGTTATTTTTGATTTTTTCGGCACTTTGGGTTATTATGATTCCGCCGAGCATCGGCGGGTGTTTGAAAAGCTGAAAGAATTCAATTTGCCGGTTGACGAAGAAAAAGTTGTCGCGAAGCTGTCCGAAGTTTTGCCGGATTATTTTTCGCGCGCCGAAAGCTGGCAGGGAGTCGCCGACAAGATCATTCAGAAGCTGGGCATTGTTTTGGAACTTGACCGGCGCGAAACACTGGCCGCGTTTCTGGAAAGAAAATTGGCCTGCAAGCTGTTTTGCGATGCCAAAGAGGTGTTGAATCTTCCGCAGGATAAAGCGATTTTGACTTTAAGCGCTAAATTTCTGATCGACAGCATTTCCGCATTGCGCCATTTCGCGGTGTTTACGCCGAAAACCGCGGGCGCGGCTAAACCCGAACTTAAGGCTTTTTTGGCGGTACTGGCAAAAATGAAGGTCGATCCCGAAGAAGCGGTGATGGTGGGCGACAGTTTGGAAAATGACATTCTGCCCGCGTTGGCGCTGGGCATCAAACCGATATTGATCGATAGAAAAGGAGAGATTGAAATTGATAATCCGGCAATCACCAAAATTTCTTCGCTGAAAGAACTGAAAAAGTGTCTTTAGTTCGTATTTCGTTTTTAATTTTGATATTTGATATTTGAAAATTGGTTATTGAAAATTGCGCGTAATCGCGCCTTGGGCCCGTAGTACAGTGGTACCACGCGGCATTCGCATTGCCGAGACGCGAGTCCGATTCTCGCCGGGTCCACATTTCTGTTTCGGAGGGTAAATTTTCGCCCGCCCCGCCTTCGGCGGGGTTTTGTTTTGCCAATTTTT
>LQYC01004559.1_pt1 | contig 24952 bp, 18 predicted proteins | sample 661771 | NCBI WGS metagenome assembly LQYC01 (sample SAMN03483023, study PRJNA281117) | bioreactor metagenome | isolation source: benzene-degrading methanogenic enrichment culture from a contaminated... | place: USA: oil refinery in Oklahoma | collected 2011-05
GATTCGGAGCCTGTCCCGTACTTGATACGGGAGTCAAGCCAGAGAATGACACAATGAGACCCTGTAGCAAGCTACAGGGAATTATCAAGTTAAATATCTGACAAGGCAAGCGGGGCCTTTCTAACGGGTTAAACGTTTGCTTTGTGCCCCATAAATTTTCTGCTTAGCTTTCTGATCATTCTATGCTATTATTTTTTTAAAAAAGTATTTATGCTTTTCCTTAATCCGGCTATAAGGAATTTCATTGCGAGTGAAACGAAGCAATCTCAAATTTTACAATGAGATTGCCACGTACCTTTTGGGTGCTCGCAATGACAGGTACATCAACGTTTGTTCTTGTTATCGCTGGATTAAGACTTTTTTAAATTCTATTGTGGAAACAGGAGAAAGGAATTCCAGTGGATAAGGAAAAACTAGATGAAGGAAAAATTTATTCTGGCTTTCAGATCATATCTCAAAATGACCTTCCTGAATATCGGTCCAGGGGCATTAGATTAACTCATTGCGAAACTGGCGCGGAAGTATACCACCTCTCTAATGCAGACCAGGAGAACTTGTTCGCCTTCACGTTCCGGACTCCTCCGTATGACAACACCGGGCTTCCTCATATTTTAGAGCATTCGGTTTTAGCCGGATCCCGCCGTTTTCCCCTTAAAGATCCCTTTGTCACCCTCCTTAAAGGGAGCATGCAAACCTATCTTAATGCTTTTACCTTCCCGGACAAGACCGTTTACCCCGCCAGCAGTATGAACGAGAAGGACTTCTTTAACCTGATGCTCGTTTATGGAGATGCGGTTTTTTTCCCCCTTTTGAAAGAAGAATTATTCAAGCAGGAAGGACACCACATAGAGTTTAAAACCATTGACGATCCAACCAGCGGTTTAAAAATTGTCGGCGTGGTCTATAATGAAATGCAGGGTAAATATTCAAGCCCGGACGCTTTGGTAGCCGACTGGTCTTATCAATCCCTCTTTCCGGAAACACCCTATGGATTTGACTCGGGTGGTGACCCAATACATATTCCTGATCTGACCCATGAGGCTTTCGTTAACTTTCATAAAAAATACTATCATCCTTCCAACTGCAAAATTTTCCTCTATGGCAATATCCCGACCACGAAGCATTTAGCTTTCTTGCAGGAAAATTTCTTATCTCAATTTTCCCGGCTTCCGATACCTTCGGCGATCCCGCTTGAGCCGCGATGGCTTTCGCCCAAAAGGCTGGCAATAACTTTTCCCATAAAAGAAGGGGATTTTTTAAACAAAAAATCGAGCGTTACGGTGAACTGGCTTACGGTCCCGGTTACTAATCCTTTTCTGGTCGTAGCTTTCGAGGTCTTATCTGAAGTTTTAGTGGGCAATGCCGGTTCTCCTTTACGAAAGGCTTTGATTGAATCCAAGCTCGGAGAAGACCTGTCTCCGTCAACCGGTTTGGAAACTGAACTGAAGGAACTGGTGTTCACTGCCGGGATACGCGGCACTGATTCTGAATGTGTGGAAAAAACCGAAGGGGTTATTATCAAAACCTTAGAGAACGTGCGGGATAACGATCTTGATGAACAAATGCTGAAAGCGGCAATCCAGAGAGTCGAGTTTCAAAATCGGGAAATTAAAGGCGGCATGGAACCCTATGCTCTTAGGGTAATGAGAAAAACCTTGCGGGGATGGCTTCATGATGTAGAGCCTGAGACCACTTTAGAATTTGATCAGTGGATGCGGAAGCTAAAACAAACGGTCGCTGAAGATAAGAGATTCTTCTCTCGCTTGATTGAGGAGCAGTTTCTCCTTAACCCTCACCGGAGCACGCTCATCGTCCGTCCTGATCCGAAACATTTACAAAGGGAGGAGACAAAATTAAACCTCCGAATTAAAACGTTTGAAGATAACCTCACCGTAAAAGAAAAAGAAGACCTGGTGGTTTCGGTAAGGAAGCTCAAACATTTTCAAGAAGAACCTGATCCCCCTGAACTGGTCAACAAAATCCCCTTTCTTCAGCTTCACGACCTGCCTCGCAAGGTACAGGTAGTACCGAGTGAAAAGGTCTCGCTTTCCCCTGGGGTTTCTTCCTATTTTCATGATATCTTTACAAATGGGATTGTCTATCTTGACCTTGCCTTTGACACTCACGTGATTCCGAAAAAATATTTAGTCTATCTTCCTTTATTAGGAAAAGCAGTTTGTGGTTCCGGTCTTCCTGGTATCACTTATGATAAGGTAGCTCAGCTTCTTTCTCTGCATACGGGTGGTTTCACATATCACCTCTCGGCCAGTGGAGACATTCACAATCCTTTGAATAAAAAGGCGCATATCTTTTTCCGAATCAAAACCCTCAAAGAAAATGTAAAAAAGACCCTTGATCTTATCAAACACCTTTTAATCGAAGCTGACTTTGACGACCAGGAACGCGTGAAAGACTTGATCCTCGAACTTAAAAACGAATTTAAAGCCGCGCTTACACCCCATGGTCACCAGTTTGTTGCTACCCGGGCAGGAAGCCGGCTTTCACCGGCCATAAAAGTCCAGGAACAATTCGAAGGAATATCGCAACTCTTTTTCCTGTCTGAAACCGCCTCAGATTTAGAAAAAAAGTCGGATGATATTATTTTCGCCTTAAAGAAGATAAGAAAAGTTCTTCTTGCAAGAACTAATGTAATACTCAATGTCACTGCTGAAAAATCTTCTTTTAAGGAGGTAAAAGGCGAGCTTGAGTCTTTAGTCAATGCGTTACCGGAAAAAGCTTCCTCTGATAGCGTGCGCCCATCGACACCAGAGGAAAAAGAAAAAATCAAGGCTGAGTCTTTAATTATCACGTCTCCGGTTGGGTATGTTGCCAAAGCGATTTATGGAGCCCGCCTGGGCAGCCCTGAAAACGGCTATGAAGCAGTGCTTTCCCATTTTCTGCGAACGGGTTTTCTCTGGGAAAAAGTACGGATGCGGGGTGGCGCCTACGGGGTCTTTGCCGTTCCCCAGGGAACCGAAGGAGTATTTATTTTCTCCTCCTATCGGGACCCCAATATCGTCGACACCCTTAAGGCATTTCGTGACTCTCTCGACTACGCTTACCAAGGCGCTATTGATGCCGACCAGATCGAAAAAGCCATTATCGGAACTGTCGGTAAAGATGAAAAGCCTTTCGATCCCGGAGAAAAGGGCTTTACCGATTTTAAGCGAAAGCTTTATGGCATCACTGATGAATTGAGACAGAAACGGCGGGAGTATATCCTGGAAGTGAATCGCAACGCACTTTCCCTAACAGCCGAGAAGCTCATTAAGGAATTTGATAATGGCTTTGCCGTCGTAATGTCAAACGACGCCGCGATAACCGCGGCCAGTGTTACCCTGAAAGAATTAAAAAAATATATAACCGAAATCACTCTTTAGGGTACTCTTCCATAGTTAGCAAAGCTTATTAAGAGGAGAAAAGCTATGCACGCACCGTTACTGCAGGACCTGGTGATAATATTTATCTTAGCCACTATTGTCCTTTTTCTGTTTCATCGTTTTCGCATACCAGCGATTGTGGGCTTTCTTCTCACCGGCATCGTCGTCGGCCCCCATGGATTGGGATTAATCAGCTCTGTTGCTGATGTTGAAATTTTAGCTGAAATCGGCGTTATCTTGCTCCTCTTTACAATTGGCATTGAGTTTTCTTTAAAGGGCCTCTTACGGATTAAACGGTTCCTGCTCATCGGCGGAACGCTTCAAGGGGTTTTAACTTATGTTACGTGCTTTGCGATTGTCCGAAAACTCGGCCTTCCTCTTAACGAATCAGCGTTTATTGGATTCCTTATTGCTTTGAGCAGCACCACTATCGTGCTGAAGCTGCTTCAGGAAAGGGCTGAAAATGATAGCCCCCACGGCCGGATCGGGCTCGCTATTTTGATTTTCCAGGATATCATTGTGGTTCCGATAATGTTGGTAACCCCGCTTCTGGCGAAAGCCGAAGGAATCTCATGGTACGCGATTGGCATCTTGTTGGTCAAGGGTATCGGTATTATCCTTTTAGTTTTTTTAAGCTCCCAATGGATCGTCCCCAAAATTCTTTTTCAAATCACCAAGACCAAAAACCGGGAACTATTCCTGCTCAGTGTTCTGATTATCTGTTTTGCCGTAGCCTGGTTAACCTCCCAGGCCGGTCTATCCCTTGCCCTGGGCGCGTTTTTAGCCGGCCTTATTCTCTCCGAATCGGAATACAGCTATCAGGCCCTGAGCAATATTTTACCGTTTCGGGATGTCTTTACCAGCATTTTTTTTGTTTCGATTGGAATGCTTCTCAATCTCGATTTCTTTTTTCAGCATGCCCAGATTATTCTCCTCCTTGTTGCGGGTGTTTTAACAATAAAAGCGATTGTCGCTGGTCTTGCTACTCTTCTCATGGGTTTTCCGCTTCGGACCGCAATCTTGGTGGGATTATCGCTCAGCCAGGTTGGAGAGTTTGCCTTTGTGTTGGCTTTGGTGGGGATCGAATATAACGTGCTTTCCCAAGAAATCTATCAATACTTTCTTGCCCTCTCGATCATTACGATGACCATAACTCCGTTTATCATTGCCATGGGGCCGGCCATTGCTGATATTATTTTAAGAGTCCCACACCCTAAAAAATTACAAACCGGCTTATTTCCCATCGAGCCAAAGGGGGGGGGTAAAAAAGCAGTACCGTTAAAAGACCACTTGATCATCGTGGGGTTTGGATTAAATGGAAGAAACGTTGCCCGAGCGGCCAAGACAGCAAATATTCCTTATAACATCATCGAAATGAACCCACAAACCGTGAGGTCAGAACAAGCCAGAGGTGAACCGATTTTTTATGGCGATGCCTCTCAGGAGATAATTTTGAAACATGGAGGAATAAAAGCGGCACGACTTATTCTGATCGTCATTTCAGATCCCGTGGCAACGCGACGGATAACCGAACTCGCCCGAAGACGCAACCCAAAAATCCATATTATCGCGCGAACTCGGTATGTGGAGGAAATGAAGCCATTATATACATTGGGAGCAAATGAAGTGATCCCTGAGGAGTTTGAGACCTCGGTAGAAATTTTTACCCGCGTACTGACCAAGTATCTTATTCCCAAAGATGAAATTGAAAAGTTTATCACCGAAGTCAGGTCGGATGGATATGAGATGTTCCGCAGCATTTCAACAAAACCGGAAACATCCTGTGACTGGCTTCCTTTTCCTGGGTTTGAGGTAAACTCTTTCCGAATAAAAGAGAATTCTTCTGTTGCCGGAAAAACACTGGAACAAACCGAAATGCGTAAGCGGTACGAAGTTACCTTGTTAGCAATATATCGTGGTGCTGAAATAGTGCCAAATCCCAGTGGAGAAACTATCCTTTACCCTATGGATATGCTGCTTATTCTTGGTTCACCGGATAAACTTGCTAAAGTGTCTGATTTATTTAAAGCACCAACGTAATGTTAAATTATGACAAAAAATTGGGAAAATGAAAAAACGTTATCTTTCTTTGCGACCTTACCTTCTTTGGCAAAAAAAAGAGCATCCCCTGCAATGGATAAATATTTTTGGGCGAAAAGCGCCGTTGGAGGTTGAAATTGGGTTTGGCAATGGTGAATTTTTGGTGCGACAAGCTCTCACTTCTCCAGAAAAAAACTTTGTGGGAATGGAGCTTACGTGGGGTTCCATTCGAAGAGGTTTACGCCAGATTGCGCGAGCAGGCTTAAACAATGTTCGCCTTCTAAAAATAGACAGTCGGGTTGCCTTTGACCGACTCTTCTTACCACGGTCAATAGGCCACGTTTACGCGCTTTTCCCCATGCCGTGGCCCAAACGACATCACGCAAGGCATCGCCTTTTGTCTCATAACTTTTTAAAGCTGCTCAATAATCGCTTAATGCGCAAAGGGGAGGCGCAGATTGTTACCGACTGTGAACCGTATTTCACGTGGGTTCTCGAACAATTACCCGGCACCGGGTTCACCATGGACACAAAAATTTCTTTCCCTCAATTCAATACGAAGTATGAGCGAAAGTGGCGGGAAAAAGGGCAAAATAATTTTTTTGAAATAAATTTAGTAAAACAAAAACACCTGAAAATCCCCGGAAAAAAGGAGTTCGCCGTGAAAACATACTGCATCGAGCATTTTGATCCTGAAAAATTTTCCCCGGCGAATGAACGGGGTGAGATAGTAGTCCAATTTCAAGACTTTGTTTTTGACCCAAAACGTCAAAGAGGAATGGTTCGTGTAATTGTCGTGGAAGATACTTTTACTCAAGATTTTTGGATCGCCATTGAATCAAGAGAAGGGGGCTGGCATATCAAGGTAGCGCCTGGTTGTGAAGTGGCATCAACCGTGGGAGTCCAACGAGCCTTAGATTTGGTGTATGAGGCTGTTAGTAATACTTAAACCGGGGTTATTTAGTTTATGAGGCTCATTGCTCGTTTTATACGCTCCCAAAAAGTTTTCTGACCCTGCTCCCCTGAAACCACCGGTCCGGTCGTCACAGTAGTCATATGCTCTGCCTCGTCTACCCAACCACCCCCCATGGCCTTGTAAAGATTGACGAGCGCCCGAAACAGCGTACCCTGAGTCTGCGTATAGGAAAGTTCCGAACTGAAAAGCCTGCGCTCCGCATCGAGCACATCAATATAACTGGTGTATCCTTCATCATACCGTAATCGCGCAAAGTGCGCGTAATTTTTTAAAGCTTCAACCTCCCGGCCCTGAGCCTGAAGTTGCTCATGGGTTTTGTTCTGATCAATCAGTCCGTCATCAACTTCGCGGAAAGCATTTTGAATTGTTTGCTGGTAGATAAAAAGAGCCTGTTGTTGTTGGGCGGTAGCCGCTTTAACCGCTCCGGAGATACGGCCGGCGGAAAAAATCGGGGCAGTGATAGGCGCTGACCAGTTCCAAACCTTGGCCGGACCATTAAAAAGATCGGAAAGCTCAGTGCTGGCATAACCGTAGTTGGCCGTAAGGGAGATGTTGGGAAAATAGGCTGCCCGCGCAACTCCGATTCTCGCGTTGGCAGCAATAAGGTTTTGCTCCGCTTGACGAATATCAGGCCTTCGTTCCAGCAGTTCCGAAGGCAGGCCACCGGGAACCACCGGCAAGACAAGCTGGTCAATCGTTTTTCCCCTTGAAATCGGCCCAGGATTTTTCCCCAGTAAAATACTCAGGGAATTTTCCTGTTGAGCGATGATCTTCTCGACTTGGGGAATGACGGCCAGGGCATTTTCGTATTCTGACTTTACCTGACTCAGCTCAAGTTCGGAGATAATGCCCGCTTCGAATCGAAGTTTGAAAATTTTATAATTCTCTTCCCGGGTTTTTGCCGTCCGTTTGGCAATCTCGAGCTGCTGGTCAAGGTCGCGCAAATCAATATAAGCATTGGCCACCGTGGCAACGAGAGTCAGGATGACCCCCCGACATCCCTCTTCGGTGCTTAGAAGATCAGCGCGGGCTGCTTCCGTGGCCCTTCGCAGCTTGCCCCAGAGGTCAATTTCCCAGCTCCCGTTAAAAAATGCCTGGTAGGTGTCAGCAGGATTTTCCATAAGAGGAGAAAGGGGAACCGGACCTTTTTCAGAAACCCGGTCTCTTCCGGCCACAGCGCCGGCGTTGATTTCAGGGAAAAGAGAACCCCGGGTTACCCGGTACCGGCCGATGAACTCCTCAACTCTCGCTGAAGCGATCATGAGGTCTTTATTATTTTGCAGACTGGTTTGAACCAGCTCATCTAAAACCGGATCATTGAGCTGTTTCCACCAGGCAAGGTTGGCAACATCCTGTGCTTCTTTATCTTCAAAGCGCCAGGCTTGAGGAATGTCAATTTTCGGGCGATGATAGTTCGGTCCAACCATACAGCCGAAAAGAAAGAGAACCAGAAATAAAGTGATACTCAGCTTATACATTATTTTCTCCTCCTTCCTTGCCCGGCACATTTTTTCTGCCCTGATGCGAAAAATTCTCGATAACATAAAAGGTTACCGGAATGAGAAAAATGGCAATGACGGACGCAGCCAGCATACCGCCAATAACGGTAAAGCCCATGACTCGTCGCGACAGTCCGCCGGCGCCGCTCGCCGTAGCCAAGGGAACACACCCAAGAATGAAAGCAAAACTGGTCATAAGAATCGGCCTCAAACGGAGGCGTGCGCCTTCGAGCGCAGCATCAACCAGCGGTTTACCCTGTTCGTAACCCATCTTGGCAAATTCGACGATGAGGATGGCGTTCTTGGCAGCAAGGCCAATGAGCATGACCAGGCCTATCTGGGCATAGACGTTGTTTTCATACCGGCCGATCATCAGTCCGGCAAACGCGCCGAACACCGCGATGGGCGTGCCCAAAAGCACGCTAAAGGGCAGGGCCCAACTCTCGTATTGCGCCGCCAGAATCAAAAACACGCAAAGGAGCGAAAAGGCAAAAATGACCATTGGTGAAACGCCTTCCTGCGCTTTCTTTTCCTGGTAACTCATCCCGAGATAATCAAAACCCATTTCCCGAGGCATAGTCTGGTTGAAAACCTCTTCCAGCGCCTGCATGGCCTGGTTGGAACTGTACCCGGGCTTGGCCGAGGCGTTGATCTGGGCGCTGCGGAACAGGTTGTAGCGCATGGTGAACTCCGGACCGGAGGTCTCTTTTGAACTCGTCAATGCCGAGAGCGGCACCATGGCGCCCCCATTGTTACGCACGTAAAACTGCCCCAGGTTTTCTGCCTTTGTGCGATAGTCACCCTCGGCCTGCACATAAATCTGCCACTGGCGCCCAAACCGGTTGAAGTAGTTTACAAACGCCCCGCCCATAAAGCATTGCAATGTCTTGTATACGTCTGCCAGATTAACCCCCTGCTTGAGGACCTTGTCCCGGTCAACGTTGACGAAGAGCTGCGGCACAGTGGGGCGGAAGGTACTGGTCACGCTGGCGAGTTCCGGTCGCTGGCGTGCCGCAACGACAAACTTATCCACGTTCTCCACCAGAAAACCGATATCCTTGCCGGCGCGGTCTTCAAGAAGAAAAGTGACTCCGCCTGCCGTGCCGATCCCGGGGATCGCCGGAGGCGAAAAAGCAAACCCGATAGCCCCGGGGATGCTGCGAAACGCGCGGTTCAGGTTTGCCATAATGGCCACATACTCCTCCTCCGGCTTCTTGCGCAGGCCCCATTCCTCCAGGGTGATAAAAAAGAAACCGCTGTAGGTATTCTGCACCTGGCTCAACATGCTGTAGCCAACCACCGAGGAGTAATACTTCACCCCCGGCGTCGTGCTCAGAATCTCCTCGGCCTGCTTCATAATGGCGTCGGTGCGTTGCAATGATGCTGCATCAGGCAACTGCACACCGGCATACATGTACCCCTGGTCCTCTTCCGGCAGGAAGCTAACGGGGACACCCTTGCCCAGGAACGCCGTCAAAACGGCTACGCCCACCAGCAAGAAGAGTGAAACCGCGCTTTTACGGATCAACAATCCGCAGGTGCTCACATAGCCATCGGTGGCACGAGCAAAGACGCGGTTAAAAACGTCATAAAACTTTTGCAGCGGCCCGGTGCCTTTTTTCTTTGGCCTCAGTAAAAGTGCGGACAACGCGGGGCTGAGAGTGAGGGCATTTAACGAGGAAATCAGCACAGAAATAGAGATGGTTACTGCAAATTGTTGATATAACCGGCCGGTAATACCCGGAATGAAAACGGTTGGAACAAACACTGCCGCCAAAGCCAGTGAGGTGGCGATGATCGGACCAGTCACTTCCTCCATGGCTTTTATCGTCGCCTCTTTAGGCAACATACCTTGTTCAATATGATGTTCCACTGCTTCCACCACGACAATGGCATCGTCCACCACTATGCCGATGGCGAGCACCAGACCGAACAAAGAAAGCGTATTGATGGAGAAACCGAACAACGGAAACAGCGCAAAGGTGCCGACCAGGGATACCGGCACCGCCAGGAGCGGGATAAGAGTGGCCCGCCAACCCTGAAGGAAAAGAAACACCACCAGGATGACCAAAAAGAGTGCTTCCCAGAGTGTTTGCATGATTTCTTTAATACCTTCGGTAACGGCAAGAGTAGTGTCGAGCGCAACAGCATATTCTAGGTCGGGGGGGAAGCTTTCTTTGAGTTGCGCCATCAGCTTTTTTGCCCCATCAGCGGCCTGGATAGCGTTAGAACCCGGCAACTGATAGAGCGCAATGAGGGCGGCAGGCTTGCCGTTAAGGCGGCCAACGAGGTTATAGGTCTGCGCGCCGAGCTCGATCCGGGCGACGTCCTTGAGCCGCACGAAGGAACCGTCCGGATTCGCGCGAAGAACGATTGTGCCAAATTCCTCTTCGCTCACCAGCCTGCCCTGGGCGCGCACGGCATACGTGAACTCCTGCCCTTGGGGGACCGGTTCGGCGCCGATTTGCCCGGCGGGGTTCACATTATTCTGCGCCTGGATGGCGTTAACAATCTCCGGGATGGTGATATTGAGCTTGGCGAGCTGGTCGGGCTTCACCCAGAACCGCATGGAGTATTGGCCCGCGCCGAAGACCGTAACGCTGGCGATACCACGCACGCGCGTCATTTGGTCGTTGATGTTGATGTACGCGTAATTGGCCAGGAAAATGTTGTCGTAGGTTCCCTTGGGCGAATAAAGGGCGAACATGATCAGGGGCGCGGAGGTTGATTTTTTGACGGTCACACCGAAGTCACGCACGTCCTTTGGCAACTGTGACTCCGCCTGGCCCTCACGCATCTGCGCGAGAATCTGGTCGGTGTTCGGGTCGGTTTTTACGTCAAAGTTAACGTACAAGGTCATTTGTCCGTTGTTGGCGTTGATGGAGTACATGTAGTTCATGTAGTCCACGCCGGACATCTGCTGTTCAATGGGCGTGGCCACCGACTGTTCAACGGTCTGGGCATCGGCACCAGTGTAACTGGTATTTACCTGGATTTCAGGAGGAACGATGTTGGGAAACTGCGCAATGGGCAAGCCTGACACAGCGACCAAACCTACGATGACCATGAGTATGGAAATCACCATGGCCACAATGGGTCGGTTGATAAAGAATTTTACCATAGCGATTTATTCCTTCTCCCCTTTCTCCGGAGCTTTAGGTTTGTCCTCTGGCTTCCCCGAGGACTCGGCCACTTTTTCTGGCTCTGCACGAAAGGGCTTCGGTGTCACCGGCATATTCTGCTTCACCTTTTGAACTCCTTCGGCCACGACCTTTTCGCCGGGCTTCAGGCCCTCGTTGATCACCCAAAGGCTATCCACACGCTCCCCCACTTTTACCGGCCGGATGTCTGCTTTGTTATCAGGGCCGACGACTGCTACCAGGTATTTTCCTTGCATTTCCGTCACCCCCCGCTGGGGCACGAGGATCGCACCTTTCTTCACTTCGATCTGTGCGCGCACCCGGGCAAACTGGCCCGGACGGAGAAAATTCCCTGGATTCGGGAACAGGGAGGCGACCCTGATCGTTCCGGTGGTCACATCAACCTGCCGGTCTGCCAGGGAGAACTTTCCCTCGTGAGGATAAATACTCCCGTCAGCAAGGATGAGGTAAAGGGGAAGTTCCCGGACGTGCGCCTCGCGTTCTTCCATCCCCATCCTATTCTTCAGGTACTGCTGCTCACTCACCTGAATGTAAACCTTGATGGGATCAACGGTGGAAACAGTGGTCAATTCCTCGGTGGAACTTGGGCCTACCAGATTGCCTATCTGGGCTTTGGCAATCCCGGCGATCCCCTCAATGGGAGAAGTAATTCGGGTAAATTCAAGATCCAACGCAGCCTTTTGCACTGCTGCCTTAGCTGTTAATACTGATGCCAGAGTCGCCTGTTCTCTGCTGGTGGCGTCGTCAAGGTCTTTCTTGCTGAGCGCATTCTGCTCGGCAAGGGGCTTCACCCGAGCCAAGGTGAGCTTCGCGTTTTCATGGCCCGCTTCCTGCCGGGCCAGCTCCCCTTTGGCTTGTGCTAATGCGGCTTCAAACGGTCGCGCATCGACTTCAAAGAGCACCTGCCCTTTTTTCACCACCTCGCCTTCCCGGTAGTCTTGCTTGATAAGATACCCCGAAACCTGGGCCCGGATGGTGGCATTAACGAGACCATCCATAGTGCCAACCCACTCAGAATAAATTGGAACATCTTTTTGCAGGACCGGAACGACTTCAACCTCTGGCGGTGGAGGCCCGGTCTGAGATCCTTTTTTGCAGCCGGCAAGAAGGGTGGGAACCAAACAAAAAATAATGAGGAACACGAACAAAAAAGAAAATCGTACAACGGAAAATGTTTTCATGGTGTTAACCTCAAAACTATAGGTGATTATCCATTATTAGGTGTTTCACAAACGACCCTTTATTTTTTTAAATACACCGTCCGCTTGCGACGGGGAGAGACGCGGTGTTAAATAGCCGTGGATGTCATTCCCGTGAAAACGGGCGCGCATCAGTTCATCTTCCCCCGCCCTTAGGCGGGAATCCAGCGGGTGGGTATCAGGGACTAATAAAAAAAGTGCTTAGTCGCTTTACCTTAGTTTCTGGATTCCGCATCAAGTGCGGAATGACAGAATTTTAATTCTTTGATACCCCGCTGCTTGCGGCGGGGGAGTTCATTTTTATCGTTTATAAGACACTCCATAAAGCGTTACCAAACGGGCAACCAGCACTACCAGATAAACCTGGCCGCACATTGTCTGTATGATTGCTAAAGACCTTATTATGTCGTTTGCGGGTATTATATCACCATACCCTAATGTCGCGAGGGTAACGAAACTGAAATAAATGGTTTGACTTAAACGGATTCCCCCTTCAAGGGAAGCGCTGGCTACGTTGTGGACAAGAGAACCGGGCCACGCCCCTTCAATGATAAAATAAATGAAACCAAAAATGAGACCGAATAAAAGATAAACGCTCAGGGCGGCAAAAACAACATCGTTATCGACCCGCTTCGCCTGCATGACAAACCGTAAAATCAAAACGGCCGCCATCAAACAAAAAAACACCTGGACTCCTTGACTCGTTGGCAGCATCACATTGAAATGCGACGCAAGATACAATAATTTGAGAACCATCATAAATAATAAAACAACAAGCAAAATAGACATAAGACGGTGGTCAACAATGCTGATCAAAGAGGCGAGAAGACTGAGGGCAAGAAGCATCTGTAAAATTTCGGAGACATACCCAAAACCCCACTCAGTCAAAAGAGGCATTATGCCGATGGAAAGCAGTAAAAAGAAAAAAAGAAAAATAAAACGAATTCTTCGATAGTGTTCAAGAAAACAGGCTGCTGATTTCATGGTATTATAAAATAACGCAAGGAAACTTTTCATTGTTTGTTGTGATCATCCTCAGGAACTAAAAAAGAAAACAATCCCTAAAATCACATAGACCGCAATGAGCTGCACACCTTTGAGCCAGTTCGATTCGCCGTCACCGGCAACCTGGCTGGTAATAAGGATAGATAAAAACACAACCAGTACCAGTCCCGGGCCAAAGGCGAGATTCATCGGATGTGGTCCGATAAAATGGCTGAGCAGCACTAACAGCGGGGCTACAAACAGCGCAACCTGAACACTCGACCCAATAGCAATTGAAAGGGACAAATCCATGCGGTTTTTCATCGCCATCTGCACCGCCGCGCTGTGCTCGGCAGCATTCCCCAGAATTGCCACCACAAAAACCCCCACAAAGAGGTTATTCATTCCCAATTCGTGAGCAGCCGGCTCAATGGCTCCTACCAGAATTTCGCTCATCCAGGCGATGAGAACCGTCGTTCCCGCGAGAATTCCCGATGATTTGCCTAATGACCACTGAAGATGACCGGGTTCGGTTTCGCCATGGCTGCTGCCCATAAAAAGTCGTTTGTGCGTAATAAGAGAAAAAACCAAATCCAGGGCGTAGGCAAGCAAAAGCACCACGGCAATAGCGACACTTATTTTATCTAAGCTATCAGCACCCGCCTCCCCCAGGGCGGCACGATATGCCGCCGGCACTATAAGAGCGATAACTGCCAGGGTAAGCATCGTTGCCTGCGACCGTGCGGCCAGCGCATTAAAACGTTGCTCGGTAATTTTTAGCCCTCCGGCCAGCATTGACGCACCGAGTACCAGGAGGATATTCCCGATGATTGATCCAACGATAGAGGCCTTCACCACATCATAAAGTCCGCCGCGAAGAGCCGCCAGCGCAATGATAAGCTCTGCCGCATTGCCGAAGGTAGCGTTGAGAAGTCCTCCAATTCCTTCACCGGTTCGTTCGGCCAGGTGTTCGGTAGCCCGGCTCATCAAACCCGCCAGGGGAATGATGGCCAGACCGGAGACAACAAAAATCCAGGAGTGCTTCTCCGGAGCAAAATGCTCGAGCCCGACAGCAAGGGGTATGAAAATAAGAAGAAAGTTCAGCATATCAAACGTCAAAAAAAACGTTAAGAGTTTTGTTCTTTTTTTCTTTTGAGGTTTTCCCAAAAAATTTTAACCGCAGGCACCAGGATAAGGGCAATTAAAACATAGACCGCCATAATAAAGACCAGACCAGCCATAAAGCCCAGAATAAACACAAAGAGGTTCCCTGCTTTAATTGCCATGAAAATACCACAGGCTATTCCAAAAGGTAACGCAAGCCAAAATGAAATTGCTGAAAAGCCTCTTCTAAAATCCATTGGTGAATTACCTCTTCATTTCCCTTTGTTATTCGCAATTCCTGAATTCGTAATCCAACCACCACCTCTTATACCTTATCAAGATATATCAGGGTTTAAAGCACGATAGTTTTTTGATATTAGTAAAATCATTCCTAAGCCGGTTGTTCGTTTAAGTTTATCCTGCCGTTCTCAGTCCCGGTTTTTCGTTAAGAAGCTTCACCTTCCCCCAAGCGCTTTTATCGCTCCCGCGATTTCCTTGCTCAACCCCGCAATAACCCGGCTCTGGGCAGACACCAGTGCTTCATACCCTGGCGCGCCGGTAGGTTCGCTAAGGTCCGATTTTCTCGTGAGCAGCTCCTTCTTACCCACATCGCCAAAAACACTCCAGCGAGCGCTCAACTCTGCGTTTCCCCCGAGCTCACCATCAAAACGAACAACGGTTACTAAAATCTGGTAATCAAAGGATTGGGTTTTTCCCCAGGGAAAGACAGTGACACGATCTGTTCCCAGGGCTTTCGAAAGATTCTCCGTGAGCACTCGGGAAAAGTTGTCCCGGAGAGGTTCTGCCCACCGGTCAAATTCCGCCAGCTTAAGTTCGCTTGTCTTTGTCGTGGTTACGATGTGGGGACGGTCAAGGTATTTGGGAAGCATGACCGGACCGACACAGATCGCAAGGCTCTGCCCGGTGGGAGCAGCGTGCTTGTCCTTCTCCATGCCCGGCATGGATTGCAAGAGATAGAATCGTGCCGGTTGTGTGTGACCACATCCACTGAGGAGCACAACCCAAGCGCACAATATAATCCATCCTACCGGAAAGCAAAATCTTTTCTCCATATGACTTTCCTCCTGATTCATTTTTTTCCGCGAATTAACGCTTCCGGGTGTTGATCTAAATACTCAGCCGTCACTCGAAGAGAACGTGCTGCGTCAGAAATCTGTTCGAGCGCTTCGCCCATTTGGTAACGTAATAATGATGCATCTCCAGCCACACCTTCAACGGCGGCAAGTGTTTTTTGAGCTTGCTCAAGAGCCGCTTTGGCAGCCTTAAGGCTTTCCTGGATGTTTGCTGACATCGGATTTACCTGATTATTCAAATTGCGAACCAAACTCTGTAATCCCTTTAGGGTCGCATTTAAAGAACGGACGTTCTCTTCCGTTTGAGGAGAATTTACCAGGCGATCAATCCCTTCCGCGATATGCGCGAGCCGCTTAACAAATTCGTCGATGGGAAGTTTGTCAAACTTGGTAATGAAGTTGCTAAGCGTCATCTGCAGCTTTTCCATATCTGACGGGATGGTAGGGAGTTCCGTGACATTTGGTTCGGTGCCCAGCAAAGCAATCGGAGTATCAGGATAAAAGTCAAACTCGATTTCCAGCAAACCGGTCACCAGGCTTTGCAATTGAAGCTTGGCTCTAAGGCCTTTTTTAGCCACCAAATCTTGAAGAATTTTTTCCCGCTCAAAGCTTGAGATAATCTTATCCAAGGTTTTTTCTTCAGCGACCGGCGTAAGCCAACCAGGGGTAGTTTTTATATAGACTGCTATTCTCATAGCATAGTCACGGGGATCAATGCGGGCCTTAATAGCAGTAACCTGCCCAACCTTTACCCCACGAAAACTGACCGGCGCACCGACATTGAGCCCTTTCACCGACCCCCTAAAAAAAAGCACATACGTTTTACTCTCGGAAAAAAACTGACCAGTTCCGAAAAGTAAAATCCCGATCACCACCAACGTCAAGGCCCCGACCACAAAGACCCCAATTAAAGTTTTGCTCACTTGTTTGCTCATGCCTAACCTCGTTCATGTTATTCATCCATGACTATTACGTCAGATTAAGGTCGAAAAGCCGCACGGTCACCGCGTCAGGTGTTTAAGTTTTACCCTTCGACTTTTTGACCATTAGCCTTTTTCCGCCCCCTCGTCAGAAACGCTCGCACAATTGGATCCTGGGACTCTTCAAGCAATTTCTTTGGATTCCCACGGGCAATTATGGCCTTAGCCTCTAGATCGAGATAGATGGAGTTATTGCCGATAGCAAAAATACTTGCCAGTTCGTGGGTAACCACGACAATAGTTGACCCGAGGCTCTCCCGGATTTCCAGAACCAGATCATCCAAAAGCCGGGCGCTAATAGGATCAAGCCCCGCAGAAAGCTCATCAAAAAAGAGAATTTCCGGGTCCAGGGCCATGGCGCGCGCCAGGCCGGCACGCTTTCGCATGCCGCCGCTGATCTCGGAAGGATAAAAATCTTCAAACCCTTTAAGCCCTACCAGAGAAAGTTTGAGGGAAGCGATTTCCCGGATCGCCGCCTCGTTTAAATCAGTATACTCCCGCAAGGAAAGAGCTATGTTTTCAGCCAGGGTCATCGAACTCCAGAGCGCACCGCTTTGGTAAAGGATGCCAATCTGTCGCATGATGCGTTCCTGCTCTTCTTTATCGCTCTCCCAAAAGCTTACCTCACCAAAAAAGACCTGGCCGCGAGCGGGTTCTTTTAATCCCACCATGTGCCGCATCAGGGTGGTCTTACCACATCCGCTCCCACCCATAATAATAAATATATCTCCCCGGTTCACAACAAAGTTCATGTCCCGCTGGAGCACAAAGTCACCGTAAGCCATAGTGAGGCCTTTGACAATTATGTGGGGTACAGAAGAAATCATAATGTTTTAAAAAACAATATTAGCCTTGCGGGCGTTGTTAAGTTACGAAATAAGATAGCTGATACGAGATACATAATACAAGATACAGGATACAGGATGCGAGATACGGGATAGAAGACTACTTCTCTTCATCTACTCCTCGTTTCTTTTCGCGTCACCCCTGACAGATTGGTGTTGTGAATCAACGCCCTTGATAAAGAAATGGAGTTTCCTACCCAATAGGTTAATTCTTTCATATAGTTGTTGGTATAGTTCACCATCTACAAGAGATCCTGTTTGATAAAGAGTTTTAAGGTGATCCAGCGTCTCATCGCAGGAGGCATGGGCATAAGTCAGGAAATGAATGAATTCCTGCTTGTATCGCCGTCGTCCATATCCTTCCACTATGTTAGAACGCACTGATTTGATAGAACGCCGAATTTGCGCCCCTTCCTCGTACCTTTCGAACTTTGGCAGTAACTCGATCGTCATTTTATGGATCTCGATTGACAAATCCCGAGCCAACTGCCAGATTTCCAGCTTCATATAACTCATCTCCCCTCCTTCCCCTTGCATCCTGCTTCCAGCATCCCGAATCCTGTATCCCGCATCCCGCATCGTAATTTTAAATTCCCAGTACTTCACAGATCAGCGTAATAATCGCGGTTGCTACCACAATGCACACAATACTCGTCACAACGGCGGACGTTGTGGCTTGGCCAACGGAAGCGGCACTGCGGCCACACTGCATTCCCCGGAGACAACCAGACAAAGCAACCAGAACGCCAAAAACGCCACCGTTAAAAATTCCGATCCAAAGGTTCGTTAGGGTTACTGCGGACTTCGTCTCATTAATATACTCCATTAGACTAAAATTCAGCATACCCACCCCGACAATTAAGCCACCCAGCAATCCCATCAGGTCGGCATAAAGGCACAGGAGCGGCATCATGAGCATTAAAGCCAGCATCCGGGGCAATACCAGAAATTCCATCGGAGGAATGCCTAAGGTTTGCAGCGCGTCAATCTCTTCGTTTACCTGCATGGTGCCTAATTCACCGGCAAAAGCGGCCCCGGTTCGGCCCGCCATAATTACACCCGTCATGACCGCCCCCAGCACTCGAACCATCCCGATACCCACCAGGTCAGCAACATAAATCTGGGCTCCGAACATGCGCAGCTGCACCGCGCCCACAAAAGCAAGGATCAGACCAACGAGAAGGCTGATCAAAGAGACAATGGGAAGCGCCTGAACGCCGGTTTGCTGAATGATTACCCAAAGATCCTGTCGCTGGAACCGGGCTTTTCCGGTAAACAACTTCAGGAAGGCCACGAACGCTTCCCCAATAAAAGCCAAAACTTCCGGTAGAGAACGACCCACCTCGATGGTTGCCGCCCCCACCCGGCTCAGAAAAGGTTCTTTGGTCGTTTCCTTGCGTGCTCCCACTCGCTCGGGAACAGCGGAGGCAAGGGCTAATAATTTTCTCACACCTTCCGGAAGCCCGTTCATATCTACCGGAAGGGTTTTTTGAGCACACTGGTTAATCACCTTGATGAGAAACGTCAGGAAGCCGGTATCCCAGCCTGAAAGGTTTTGGGTATCGAAGGCAACACGGCGGATAGTGGTTGCGGCTTCAATTTTACTCAGCACCTCTTCCGCCGGGGGCAGGGCATTCCCAATTTTCCAGCTTCCGGAAAAGCTTATAAGCAACGCATCGTGAGTCGGCTGACTCAGGCTTAATTCACCACGACTGACGTTTTGGAAGTTTGTGTTCTCCATAAGTTCTTTTGGTTGGTTAGTTTTTCATCAATTCCTGCTTATCATACCCAACGTTCGCACCATCCTTTTATCATTCTGACGCAACTTAACTTAATTTAAATATATTAAATGCTCAATCAGGTTGTTAGCTCTCACACCTTGCTGGACCACGGATAACCCGGGAGCTTTTCTAAAACGTCATTGTAAATTTCTTCAATATTTCTTATTTGTTACAATAGAAAACTATTGTAAAATATTTTAAAGTTAATTAAACTATATGTCAATTTTAAATTTCGCGGTTTTACGAAATATTGCACCTATGCCTTGTTTAGGATATTAAATAAAAGAATGATTTTAAATTGTTATTACTTACGTACACAATGTATTACTCTTGGTGGGATTACTATTCCTTGGCAAACTTTCATCCAAAATACTGTCTTTTTTTTCGTGAAATAACTATTTCACCTTATTCTTTTTTATGAGTGAAGTATTAGGGTTTAAAAGATAAATTACTGACGAAGTATTATCTGTGGCGAGTGACTAAAGCAGTGAATGAGGAAAACGAAAAAATATTCATGAGTATCAGTGATCGACCATAAGGTGTCAGGCAACGGTAAACCAACACAAAAAAGACTTTCTACGGTTAGCCAAATAAAACCAACTATTATTTTTTTTCAAAAAGGAGGTCAGGTATGAAAAACGTACCGAGGATTTTATTAATAGCGCTGATAAGCCTTTGCTTAACAATTGGCATCTCTTATGCCGGATTAAAAGTGAAGGAGTATTCCGGGTTCCTGGGTGATTATTCCCCGTTAAAGCCAGGACCCAACGGTGGGGTTGCCCAGGTATACGTGAAGGAGGGAGTTGATTTCAAGCAATACAATAAAATAATGCTGGACCAGGTGGTCTTTTATTTCAAGCAAGACGCGGAGAATCAGGCTATTGATCCTGATGAAATGAAAGAACTGGCCGATAAATACAACCGGGCAGCGATCGATGCCCTCGGAGACGCTTATCCGCTCGTCAGCGAACCTGCTCCGGATGTCATGAGGGTGAGGGTGGCCATAACCGACCTGCAACTGCCGATCCGGACTCTCAACGCTGTCAGCTCGGTCGTACCGGCAGGGATTGCCATTGGTCTCGTCAAGAAAGGACTTACCGGAAAAAGCACTGGGGTCGGAGAGATCAGCATGGAGTTTGAGCTTCTTGATTCCCAGACCAATGGGCGACTCGCTGCCGGGGTTGACCGGAGAGCAGGGGGCAAGGTTGACAGCATGACCAGGTTGGGCACTGCGGAAGATGCCTTTAAATTCTGGGCCCAGAGATTGCGAACCCGGTTAGATGAATTTCACGGTAAATAATCGGGGACAAGCGATGGAGGCGATCAAAGATCATTCAAAACTCATGTGGATAACCGTAGTTACCTGCCTGTGCGCGATGATGGGGGCGCTGCATACCCCGTCTGCCATGGCAGCTTTATATCTTTTGGGTATGTTTTACTTTGTTGGCCAGTAGATAACCGTGCAGACACAATATGATTTTTTCAGAAGATGGTCGTCCGAAGAAAATCGAGTCTAATGTTCTCAGGTATAATGTAACGATTTATTCATTCAGGAGCAAAACGAAATGAATATTCAAGGAAAAGGATGGGAAAAAGAGAGGCTTGAGGAAGCTCGTGCAAAGAACATTCCCTGGAAAAAATGGGGGCCCTATTTGAGCGAGCGGCAATGGGGAACCGTGCGCGAGGACTATAGCGAGGGAGGCGACGCCTGGAATTTCTTCACCCACGATCATGCCCGCTCGCGGGCCTACCGCTGGGGCGAGGACGGCATTGCCGGCATTTCCGACGACAAACAGCGTCTCTGTTTCGCGCTCGCCCTGTGGAACGGGAAGGACCCGATTCTCAAGGAGCGGCTCTTCGGCTTGACCAACAGCGAAGGAAACCATGGCGAGGATGTGAAAGAGTACTACTTCTACCTCGACAGCACGCCGACGCACTCGTACATGAAGTACCTCTACAAGTATCCCCATGCCGCCTATCCTTACCATGATCTGGTGGCAACCAACAAAGCCCGCTCCCGGAACGAGATGGAGTATGAGCTCCTCGACACCGGCGTCTTCGACAACGACCGCTATTTCGACGTCTTCGTGGAGTACGCCAAGGGCGATACCGAAGATATCCTGGTCCGGATCACGGCAATCAACCGCGGGCCGGACGCGGCCGAGCTGCATCTCCTGCCCACGCTCTGGTTCCGGAACGACTGGTCGTCGTGGATTGCCGAATCCAACCGATCTCCCGAAAAACCAAACCTCACGCAGATCAAGGCAGCGGCAGACGCGAGCGCAGTCGCGGCAAAGCATCCGCTGCTGGGTGAATTCATCTTTTCCTGCGAAGGCGATGTGCCGCTGCTCTTCACTGAGAACGAAACAAACCACGAGCGGCTTTTCGCCGGACAAAAGAACGAGAGCCCCTACGTCAAGGACGGCATCAACGACTGTGTGGTGCAAGGCCGGCAGGAGGCGGTGAATCCCGGCAAGCAGGGCACCAAGGTCGCGGCGCACTACCAGTTCAATGTCGGCGCCGGTCAGACCACAGTGATTCGCCTGCGGCTCTCCAACAGTTCTGTGGACCAGAAGGGCGAACCCTTTGGCAAACAATTTGATGAAGTCTTCGCTGACCGGCTTCGTGAAGCTGATGAGTTTTATTGGTCCGTGACCCCGTCATCAGTGGGTGAGGACGCGGCCAACGTCATGCGCCAGGCCATCGCCGGCATGCTCTGGAGCAAACAGTTCTTCTTTTTCGACGGTGACAACTGGCTGGACGAGCATCACTCCAACCCACTCCATTCCGGATATCACAACTCCCGGAACTCGGAGTGGTTCCACATGCTGAACGAAGACATCATTTCCATGCCCGACAAGTGGGAGTACCCCTGGTACGCGGCCTGGGACCTGGCCTTCCACACGCTCCCGCTCGCGATTGTGGACCCCGACTTCGCCAAGGAGCAGATGAAACTGATGCTCAAGAACGTCTATCTGCACCCCAGCGGCCAGATGCCCGCCTATGAGTGGAACTTCAGCGACGTGAACCCCCCGGTCCACGCCTTCGCGACGCTCTTCCTGCACCGCACCGAGCAGGCCCTGCGCGGTGAGACCGACCTGGATTTCCTCAGGTCGACATTCAACAAGCTACTGCTCAACTTCACCTGGTGGGTGAACCGCAAGGACCGCTTCGGCAAGAATGTCTTCGAGGGGGGCTTTCTCGGGCTCGATAACATCGGCGTCTTCGACCGCAGCGCCCCCCTTCCCACCGGCGGCCACCTCGAGCAAGCGGACGGCACGGCCTGGATGGCCCTCTTCAGCCAGAACATGGTGGAACTCGCCGTGGAGCTCGCTGTCCATGACCCCGTCTATGAGGACATGGTCCTGAAGTTCGTTGAGCACTTTTACTATATCGCCGCGGCCATGAACCGGCCCGGATCGGACGGCATGTGGGACGAGGAGGATGGTTTCTACTACGACCTGCTCTGCCTCCCCGACGGCAGCGCCCAGAGACTCAAGGTGCGCTCCATGGTGGGCCTTCTCCCCCTGTGCGCCACCACGGTGACCGAGAAGTGGCAGAGGGAGCGCATTCCGCGGGCGATGACTCAGTTGTTGGAACGCTTACGCCGGATGCCCGAGCTTCTGGAGACTATCCATCGGACAGGGCCGGGGCATTTCGGCGTTGCCGAACGGGGGGTCATTGCTCTGGTCAACCAGGAGCGACTGCGCCGGATCCTTGCGAAGATGCTCGACGAGAACGAGTTTCTGAGCCCTTACGGCATCCGTTCGCTCTCCAAGTTCCACAAGGATAATCCGTTCGTCTTTCGCGTGCAAGGCCAGGAGTACCGGGTGGACTATTTGCCGGCAGAGTCGAACACCGGTATGTTCGGAGGAAACTCCAACTGGCGGGGACCGGTCTGGTTGCCGGTGAACGTGATGATCATCCGAGCGCTTCTGAATTTCTACCTGTACTACGGCGACAACTTCAAGATTGAATGCCCCACAGGCTCCGGCAATATGATGAACCTCTTCGAAGTGAGCAAGGAGATCGCTGACCGGCTCACCCGGATCTTCACTCGCGACCCTTCGACAGGCTCAGAGCAGGCTGGCCAGCGACCCGTGTACGGCGGCACGGAGAAGTTCCAGGCCGATCCGTACTGGCGCGACCATATCCTCTTCTACGAATACTTCCACGGCGACAACGGCGCGGGTCTCGGTGCCAGCCACCAGACGGGATGGACAGGAGTGGTCGCCAAGCTGATCCAGCTCTTTGGACTTCTCGATCCCCAAAAGATGCTTGAGGTCGGCAAGGGTGCGGCTTTCATTCGTGGAAATCCGGAAGGTGAGGTGCAGAAATGAACCCATGGCCGAAACATCCGGTTATCTATGAAATCAACACCTGGGTGTGGCTGGAGGAATTGAGCCAGGAATACAAAAGTCCGGTAACTTTAGCCGAGGTACCCCGAGAGAAGTGGGACGGTATCGCCGATTTGAAGGTTGACGCGGTCTGGTTTATGGGTGTCTGGGAACGAAGCCCTGCGGGTATCGCCATTGCGAATCAGAACCAGGGTCTCCTTCAAGACTTCCGGCGGGCTCTTTCCGATTATCGGTCAGAGGATAACGTGGGGTCTCCTTATTGTGTGCGACAATACATGGTTGACGAACACCTGGGCGGTCCCGAAGGCCTGGCAATTGCCCGGAGAGAACTCGCCAATCGGGGGATCAGGCTTATCCTCGATTTCGTCCCGAACCACACGGCGCCGGACCATCCCTGGGTCATCCATCATCCTGAATACTTCGTTCCGGGGAACACTGATGATTCGAGGAACGCCTTCATTGAGACGGGAGGAAAGGTGTTTGCCTGCGGCCGGGACCCCTATTTTCCTGCCTGGCCGGACGTGCTGCAACTGAATGCCTTTCAGCCGGGACTCCGGCAGGCGGTGATTGAGACCCTTTCGGATATCGCCGGCCAGAGCGATGGTGTGCGCTGTGACATGGCAATGCTTCTCATCAACTCTATTTTCGAACGAACCTGGGGTAAACGCGCCGGTCAACGGCCGGCAACAGAGTACTGGGTTGATGTGATTACCGCCATAAAGAAAGCGCATCCGGACTTCCTTTTTATGGCAGAGGCTTATTGGGACCTCGAGTGGGAGCTCCAGCAGCAGGGGTTCGACTACTGTTACGACAAGCGCTTGTATGACCGTCTGGAACACGATACCGCGGAGAGCGTGCGGCTCCATCTGTGCGCTGACCTCGCTTACCAGGAAAAACAGGTGCGCTTCATCGAAAACCATGATGAACCCCGCGCCCTTTCGGTCTTTACTCCCCAAAAGGTGCGCGCCGTCGCACTGACCATTGCCACAATCCCGGGCGCAAAACTTTTCCATGAGGGGCAGTTCGAAGGAAGAAAGGTCAGGCTTCCTGTCTTCCTGGGCCGCCGTCCTGTCGAGCCAATTGACCCTGAACTCCAGGCTTTCTACCACACGCTTCTAAAAGTCGCTTCCTGGGAGGGACTGCGGAATGGCATTTGGCATCTCTGTGACCGGAGCGGCTGGCCAGATAATCAAAGTTACCTGACCCTTGTGGCATGGTGCTGGCACGGTGTAGGGGAACGATGCCTGGTTGTCGTGAATCTCTCTGACTCCGGTGCCCAAGGACGGGTGCGGCTTCCCTGGGATGAACTCAAGGGTAGGTCATGGCAGATGACCGACCTTTTTACCGGACAAATGCATGAACGCGGTGGGGACGAGATGTGCAACCCGGGATTGTACGTGGATATTGCTCCCTGGGGATTTCATGTTCTGACCTCATGGGTGCCGAAAAGTTGAGTCTTATACTTTAATTGAGTGAAAAAACTGTTAATTCTAAAGCGATAAAAGCTGTAAAAGCCTTTCGAATAAGGGTATATTTGGGTTGAGCAACTCC
>LQYC01004588.1_pt1 | contig 24540 bp, 23 predicted proteins | sample 661771 | NCBI WGS metagenome assembly LQYC01 (sample SAMN03483023, study PRJNA281117) | bioreactor metagenome | isolation source: benzene-degrading methanogenic enrichment culture from a contaminated... | place: USA: oil refinery in Oklahoma | collected 2011-05
TCGGGGAATCCAGAAACAAAGAAACTGGATTCGGAGCCTGTCCCGTACTTGATACGGGAGTCAAGCCAGAGAATGACACAATGAGACCCTGTAGGAAGCTACAGGGAATTATCAAGTTAAAACCCGGAAAGCTTTTCGGTCTCTAACCTCCTTATCGCCTCTTCAACGCGTTTGATGGTCTCCTCCTTACCCAGAAGATACGCGATCTCGATAAAACCTCCGGGAGTGGATTGTTTGCCGGAAAGGGCAATCCTTAACGGCCAGAGCAGTTGGCCGGTCTTGATTTTTAACTGCTCGATGAGTTCAAAAACAGCGGTATGGATGTGTTCTTCGGTCCAGATGTCAATGGTGTTTAAAACCGGCAACGCGGATTTCAGGAATTGGAGCGCGCTCTCCGGAGTGCTTTTCATTTTCTGGTGACTATAAAGGTCAAGACGGTAGTCAGGAACAGAATCGATAAAATCTATCTGGGCGGGAATATCAATTAATTTTTCAACCCGGGGCTGGAGTAACCGGCTTATCTTCCGCACATCTATTGGCGTACGGGTTACTGCCTGGTTGATGTAGGGCAAAGCCATCTGAAGGAATTCATCCAAGGAAAGTTTTCTGATATACTCACCACTCAGCCAGCTCAGCTTAACCTCATCAAAAATAGCCGGAGCTTTGTTTATATTGTTTATGTCAAAAACATCTACCAGCTCCGGCAAAGTAAACATCTCCCGGTTATCCCCCGGGCTCCACCCCAGCAGGGCAATATAGTTAATGATGGCGTCTTTTAAGTAACCCATCTTAATAAAATCATCATACGAAGCATCGCCCAGGCGTTTGCTCATCTTTTGGCCCGCGGCTTTCATAACCGGCGGAACATGAACGAGGGTTGGTATCTCCCAGCCAAACGCTTTATATAACTGGTTGTACTTTGGGGTTGAAATAAGAAACTCACTTCCGCGTATGATATGGGTAATCTCCATCAAATGGTCATCAATGACATTGGCGAAATTATAGGTGGGAAGTCCGTCGGCTTTCATGAGAACCTGATCGTCGAGCTGCGAGAAGTCTACTTTTATGGTTCCAAAGACCTTATCATCGAATATCGTATCGCCGGAAGCGGGCATTTTTTGCCGGATGACAAAAGGCTTTTTGGCTTCCAGGTTTTTTTGAATTTCCTCGGGAGGTAAGTTCCGGCAATGCCCGTCATATTTAGGATCAATTTTGGCTATGCGGCATTGTTCCCGTACTTTATCGAGCCGTTCTTTATCGCAGAAACAATAGTAGGCGTCATTGGTTGTGATCAGCTGGTGAGCATATTCCCGGTATAACTCCTGTCGCTGGCTTTGAACATAAGGACCGTAATCTCCTCCGACATCCGGGCCTTCGTCATACCGCAGGCCGGTTTCCTTGAGGATGTGGCAGATCATCTCAACCGCTCCTTCCACGTAGCGGGTCTGGTCGGTATCTTCGATCCTCAGAATAAAAACACCCCCCGCTTTTTTGGCCAGCAAATAAGAATACAGAGCGGTTCTCAAATTCCCCACGTGCATAAAACCGGTAGGGCTGGGAGCAAAGCGAGTTCGTACTTTTTTTGAATTCATTGTTGCCTTACGTGTGTTTATCCGGTGAATAAAAAAATGTTACTCTTGATTTCAGTCGATACAAAAAGAGGTGACCTCTTAATCGCCTTTTTTCGTAGGGGCGAGGTAACCTCGCCCCTACCATCTAAAATATTTTTTATTTTCCTTGGGCTTTCTCGATTTTGGCCCAGGTGTCTCGTAAGGAAACGGTGCGGTTAAAGACCAATTTTTCCGGGGTTGAATCCACGGAATCAACACAAAAATAACCGAGTCGCTCAAATTGGTATCGGCTTCCGGGCACGGCACCAGCGAGACTTGGTTCAATCCGGCATGACGTCAGGGTCTCTAAAGAGTTGGGGTTTACATAATCTCTGAAGTCAGAACCATCTTTCGTATCATCCGGATTTGGTTTTACAAAGAGCCGGTCATAGAGGCGCACTTCCGCTTCTTTCGCATGAGCGGCGGATACCCAATGTATAGTTCCCTTGACCATTCGGCTGGATTGTGGCAAGCCGCTTTTCGTTTCCGGATCATAGGTACAGTGGATCTCGATTATCTTACCCGTCTTATCATCTTTAATCACGTTTTCACACTTGATAATGTAAGCGTACCGCAGGCGCACTTCCTGTCCAGGAGCCAGACGGAAAAATTTTTTGGGCGGATCCTCACGAAAATCATCCTGCTCAATGTAGAGCGCCCGGGAAAAAGGAACGGTACGCGAGCCCGTACTCAGGTCTTCAGGGTTATTGATCGCCTCCATTTCTTCCACCTGGCTCGCGGGATAGTTCGTGATGATCACCCGGAGCGGTCTCAATACCGCCATCACCCGCGGGGACCGAAGATTCAGATGTTCCCGGAGGCAGTATTCTAAAAGAGCAATGTCCACAATGCTATTGCTCTTGGCAACTCCAATGCGCTCACAAAAGGCTCTGATCGCTTCCGGAGTGTAGCCCCGCCGCCGCAGCCCCGCTATGGTAGGCATCCGGGGATCATCCCATCCGGAAACGTATTTTTCCTGCACTAATTGCAGAAGCTTGCGTTTGCTCATCACCGTGTACGTAAGATTGAGGCGGGCAAATTCAATCTGCCGGGGATGATGGATAGCGAGCGCCTCAATATACCAGTCATACAAAGGCCGATGATCTTCGAATTCGAGGGTGCAAATAGAATGGGTTATTCTCTCGAGAGAGTCTGATTGGCCGTGGGTAAAGTCATACATCGGATAAATACACCATTTGTTTCCAGTACGGTGATGGGTTGCGTGAAGTATACGGTACATGACCGGGTCGCGCATATTGACATTGGGAGAGGTCATATCAATTTTTGCCCGCAGCACATGGGTGCCATCGTCGAATTCGCCTGCCCTCATCCGCTCAAACAGGTTTAAATTTTCTTTCCGGGAACGATTTCGAAAAGGGCTTGCTTTGCCGGGCTGGGTCAGTGTTCCCCGGTGTTTCCTGATTTCCTCTGCGCTTAAGCTGTCAACATAAGCCTTGCCTTCTTTGATTAACCGAACCGCCCATTGGTAAAGCTGCTCAAAATAGTCAGAAGCATAGTAAAGCCGGTCACCCCAGTCAAAACCAAGCCAGCGCACGTCCTCCATAATCGAATTTACGTATTCTTCTTCCTCTTTGTTTGGATTGGTATCGTCAAACCGCAGATTGCAAAGCCCCTGGTATTCAGCGGCAAGGCCGAAGTTAAGGCAGATGGATTTCGCGTGGCCAATATGCAGATAGCCATTGGGCTCCGGAGGAAACCGGGCATGAACCCGGCCTTCGTTTTTGTTATTTTTTAAATCTTCGTCAATTATATTTTTGATAAAATTAGATGAAGAACCCGAATCAGTCTTGGTCGTAAGAAGAGTTTTCATGGGGTTGGTTTTTTGTTGGTTGATTTTATTCTTTTTTTCACAAGAAGTTTTTAATCTACTGTAATGAATCTAATACTTCTTTACATAAATTCCGAGGTCGTCATTCCCGCGAAGGCGGGAGTCCAGCCTAAAACACTGGATTCCGGGTCAAGCTCGGAATGACAAATAAAACAAAGACATTTCTGAATCACTACACTACCATAAATCATTCTGTTTATAAAGAGATTTTTAGATAAATCATAATTTGTTTGGTGGGGGAATAAGGGAGAGAGAAAAAGTTTTGTGAGCACAGAGCCTTCCGAGAGCCAAAAAGCGCATCAAGAAAATCAAAACGCGCAGCGCAAATTTATAACCCTTCCGCTGCCATGTTTTCGATAAGCTCTCGTTGTTTTTTGGTAAGATTTTTTGGCGCCCCAAGCACTATTTTTACATAAAGGTCTCCCTTGTCACCCTTTTCCATGTTTGGCATACCAAAACCTTTGAGTCGAATCTTGGTGTTGCCCTGGGTTCCGGGGGGAACCTTTACGGTTTTATTGCCGTCTAATGTGGGAACCTCAATCGTCGTTCCCAAAACCGCTTCAGTAAACTTTATCTTCTTTTCCACCGAGAGATTATCACCATCCCTTTGAAAGACCGGGTCATCCAGTACTTCAACCTTTAAATAGAGATCACCTGAAGGACCGCCAAAAGAATTCGGTGAACCCTTTCCGGCTAAACGAAGTTTTTTACCGGTGCCTATACCTGGAGGTGTTTTAACCGTTATTTCTTTAACTGCACCGTGAATCTGATAGGTAACGTTCTTTTTGGTTCCAAAAGCAGCCTCTCTTAAAGTTAGTTGTAAAGGCGCAACCATATCGTTGTTAGTCGTTTTACCGGATTGAGGCGAACGAAACCCTTCCTGGCCGCTAAAAATGGTTTCAAAATTGCCCCCTCCTGGTCTTTGTGAATAGCCGCCTCTGGTTCGGGTTTGGTATTGTTTATTGCCGCGACCAAAAATAGTGGTGAAAAAATCACCACTCCCAAATCCGAGGTCTTTAAAGAGGTCTCCGAGGTCAAACCCTCTAAAAATATCTTCCTGGGAGTAGCGTTGATGGAACCCATCCGCGCCGAATTGGTCATACTGGGCGCGTTTTTGTTTATCGCTCAACACCGCATAAGCTTCGCTGATCGTCTTGAATTTCTCTTCAGCGTCCTTACTACTTTTATTCCGGTCAGGATGGTATTGGAGAGCGAGTTTCCGGTAGGCCTTTTTTATTTCCTCTTCGGTAGCGTTTTTTTTAACGCCTAAAACTTCATAGTAGTCTCTTTTACCAGCCATAGCGCTCTATGCCTTTAGCAAATTTATTACTCATAAGATTTCCGGACAAGCGAGTTCAGGTATTCCTCGGGGTCTTGAAGAGCTTCTCTATGAATAACAAAACTTTTTGTTCCAGTCTTTTCTTTGACCAATTTTAGCCCATACTCGTAATTTTTGCAAGTAGTTTGACATATCTCCCAGGGATCTTTATCTTCTTTTATTGATTTTTGGATTATCCCGTTGAGCGCATCATCAGCAAAAATGATTTCTATTTCTTGGGTTACTAAAAAATTTATTTCAAAGCTTTTGACTCGTTGCCGGATTCTGATTGCCTCCTGGTAAGCAGCGCCCACGGATATCCCGTTTTCCATTACCCAAAGGGTTATGAGTTCAATGATCTCTTCGTCCAAAAGTACTCCGTAACGGGTTAAAAATTCATTTTTTCTCGCTATGATAGATTCCTTTAGTTTTTCTGCTTCTTCGTGAGCGAGTTTTTGAAATTTTTCTTCCCGTTCTTGATTTTCCTGGTCCTGCAAAATCTTTGTTAGTTCAGCCGAAGGCGAATTTACCAGCTCAAGGTTAACCACCAAGTGTTTAATGGAGGTGGAAGGGAGTTTTTTTTCAAACGTGAGGAGCGCCCTCTCAAGAGCGCTTACCAGCCCCCGTGCTCCGGTCTTTTCTTGACAGGCGTCTTGAGCAATTTTGTACAAGGCCTCATCTTCAAACTTTATATCAATCCCATAGGCCTTAAAATCCTTTTTCTTTCCTAAGATAATCGGGTTATTGATATTTCTCAAAATCTGATAAAGGTCGGAAACATCGAGTTTTTCAAGCACCACGGCTACCGGAAGCCGACCGATAAACTCGGACTCAAAACCATAGTTGATTAAATCTTCGGCTTTTACAAAAGGAAGTAAGACTTCTTCGTCATTTTTAGACCTGATTTCCGCCCCAAAGCCGATCCCCTGACGGTTTAAGCGTTTTTTAATAATTTCCTCCAGACCGGTGAACGCTCCGCTCATGATAAAAAGGATATTTTTGGTGTTTACTTTTTGTTTGTTTTTTTCGCCGGTCTTTCGATAGTGTTCCAGAGCCTCCATTTGGGAGACAATGTCATGGGGAACTTTAAGTTCGACCTCGGTTTCTTCCATTGGTTTTAAAAGCGCTCTTTGGACGCCGGTGCGCGAGACATCCGGGCCAACCAAATTATTGCTGGACGCAATTTTGTCAACTTCATCTAAATAAATTATCCCATATTGGGCAAGCCCAATGTCTCCATTGGCTTCAGTGACTAAATCCCGCACCAGATCATCAACATCTCCGCCCACATACCCGGTTTCGCTGAATTTGGTGGCGTCTCCTTTTACAAAAGGAACCCCGATTTTTTTTGCAATCAGCTTGATAAGGTAAGTTTTCCCCACGCCGGTAGGACCGATCATAATGATGTTATTTTTGATGCTTCCCACCTGGGTGTCTTCGGACAGCCGTTTGGTGTTTTCCGAAAACCTGATCCGATGAAAATGGGTGCAAATTTTTGTCGCTAAAACTTCCTTGGCTTTCTGTTGTTTGATGATATATTCATCAAGAAAAGCTTCTAATTCCTCCGGTTTTAGATCAAAATTAATTTTAGAAGCCCCGGATTTGGTTTCTTTCTCGGGCTCTTCTTTCATTTTAGCAGGATCGGGTTCAGGGAAAAAAGAGGGAGTCATTCCGAACTTGAGCTGCTTACCATATTTTTTGTTCAAATAATCATTGATCTCTTTTTCCAGTTCTTTTGAACTGGGAAATTTTTCGTCTGTTATTTTCATGTCTTAGTTTAACCTGCAATAAATTATTTTTATGCGGAATTGAAGTTATTCCAAATTTTAAAACGTTTCTTATTGAAAGTAACCATAAATAATCCAAAGTCAAATTTTTTGTTTGAATAATACCATGAGGAAAAGAAAGCGACAAAATAACAGGGAACGCGAAAGTGAGGTAAAAAAATGAAAAGAATTTTAATAACCTTTGGTTTGGCGATTGTTTTATTTGTTTTCCTGGGGAATGGATGCAGGTTTATTTTTAAAAAGCCGGAAAGAGAAAAGGTTTCTTTGGTTCCTGTTTCAGCAAAACACCTGCCGGCTTTTACGGATGACCTTAATGGAAGCGGGCTCAAGGAAGCGATAAGCTTACAGATCGAAAAAATAAAACGAGGAGATTTAGAACATTCAGTAAAATTCGGTGAGATGGTGATAACGCGGGAAAGGGTTCTTAAAACATTAGAATGCTTTTACACGTTGTTGGAGAAAAACGATGTTGCCTCACTCCACAAGGAGATCCCGAAGAAATTCCTTGTATTGCAAGCTATTGGTGTTAATCAGGAAAGGGATGTGCTTTTTACGGGGTATTATCAACCCGTATTGGATGCCCGCACTAAAGCAGAAGGAGAATATCAATACCCTCTTTATCGAATCCCTGGTGACCTCCAGGTGATTGATTTAGGTGAACTAAATCCTAAATATGCCGGAGAAAAGATCGGGCTTCGGGTCGATGAAGGGAAGATCAAGCTCTATTTTGACCGGCAGGCGATTGATAAGGAATGGGCGCTTCAAGGAAAGGGATTGGAATTGGTTTTTCTCAAAGATTTTCTGGATCGCTATATGCTCCACGTCCAAGGCTCAGGGGTGATGAAGGTTGAAAATAGGAAAGAAATCAAGGTGCGGTATGCAGCCAGCAACTGTTTTCCCTATACTTCGCTCAGGGAAATTCTGGTTGATAAGAGAAAATTAAGGCCTGATCAAGCCTCAGCAAAAGATATTCGAGAGTATTTCAACAAAAATCCCGAGGAAATGAAAGAATATTTATGCCAGAATCGGCGGTATATCTTTTTTGAGGAGTATACGGGTAATGTAAAAGGTTCGGAAGGAGTTGACCTGACTGCGGGAAGATCAATCGCTACTGACAAAACTCTTTTTCCGGGAGGAGGTTTAGCATTTATCCAAAGCAGGAAGCCAATACTTAATGCGCAGGGGGAAGTAATGAAATGGGAACCGATGATCCGTTTTATGGTTGATCAGGATACCGGAGCAGCGATTAAGGGCCCGGGGAGAGTAGATATTTTCTGGGGAACCGGAAAAGAGGCTGGAGACATTGCCGGGAGCATTAAGGAAAAAGGGAAATTATTTTATTTATTGATTAAAGAAGACAAGAAATAAGGCTGTAGGGGCACGTTGCACCGTGCCCCTACGAAAAATGCGTAATTTATCTTGACATATCAATATGATAAGGTTATTTGTAGATTATGCCTCGTATCTTCGACAACATTGATCAAAAACTTCTTTCTGCTCTTACGGAAACCCTTGCGGTAGCCGACCATGCTGATTTCTGTGTCGGGTATTTTAATCTGCGGGGATGGAGACAGCTCGATTCTTATATTGAGCGTTGGGCGGGCGGCGAAGGCCAATGTTGCCGTCTCTTAGTGGGTATGCAGCGGCTGCCTGAGGAAGAGTTGCGTACCGCTCTGAGCCTGTCTAAAAAACAAGACCTGATTGACAATCAGACTGCCCTTCGCATGCCTCAAATTTTATTTTAGTTGTGGGTTGTAGCGCATTCGCGGAACATTACGGCTTCACCGAGGAAGAAATGGGCAGGTTTGAAACCTGCCCCTTGTATATCATCAAATTACGACACCTGCCTGCTGGCAGGCAGGTCAAATACCGCATGGGACGGGAGGGTTTGGGTAATGACGATGAATAATGTGGGGCCACGTTGTTGTGGGTGCACATTACATTTGTAAGGGCACGTTGCAACGTGCCCTTACAACGGGGTGATCCATCGGGTCGCCCAGGGAAGGGGATATATGCCATTTTATGCGCAAAAACATCACCGTCGTTCCATTCGTCTGCGAGATTTTGATTATTCCCAGGCCGGGGCGTATTTTATTACCGTATGCACAAAAAACCGGGAATGTTTTTGGGGGGATGTGGTGAACAGCAAAATACATTTGAATTCCGCAGGGCAAATGATTGAGAAATGGTGTTTGGAATTAATGAATAAATTTCCCTTCGTAAAAATTGATACCCACGTTGTCATGCCCAATCATTTTCACGGCATCATAATCATTAATGCCGATTGTAGGGGTACGTTGCAACGTACCCCTACGAAAGAACAATTTGGAAGACCAATTTCAAATTCAATTCCCACGATAATAAGGTTGGTTAAATCCACAACCACCAAACAAATCAACCAAACCCGCAACACCCCAGGCATTCCCCTCTGGCAACGCAATTATTACGAACACATTATTCGTAATGAAAAGGAATTTAATAAAATCCGCCGGTATATTGAAGGAAATCCGTTTTTATGGGAATATGACCGTGAAAACCCCAACTGCCTTCCGGTTACTACTCCGGAAATAAACCGCCTGGTTTGTGAACATTACGGTTTTATGGCGAATGAAGGAAAAAATTGATTATGAGAAAACATTAAAATCAAGGAGGTTTTCGATATGAGGGCAATAAAAAAACTTATCGAAGTAGAGAAAAATAAAAGCATAACTATTGACTCCCTGCCTTTTAAGCCGGGAAGTAAGGTTGAGGTTATTGTTCTTCCGGCTGGAAAAGGGGAAGAGATTTTTAGTTATATGGATAAGGTTGTTCAAAGAAAAAAAATTGCTCCTATGAGCCTGAAGAAAATTGAAAAAATAGTGCATGAAGTACGGGGAGTCAAGGTGTGAAACTAAACCTTGTTTTTGATACCAATATCCTTATATCAGGATATTTATGGGATGGAAAGCCCCGCCAAGCTATTCAACTGGTTAAGTCAGGTAACTTCAGATGATTTATTGCAGAGAATCTTTAGAAGAACTCGTTCGAGTCCTAACCACGAAATTCGGGCTGGCTGAGAAAGAAATTTACAAAATTGTTGTAGATCTTCAAACTTTTGCCAAGAACATCAATGTTTCCTCAAAAGAACATCCAATTACAAATGACCTTTCCGATAATCTCTTTATAAACCTTGCCATTGATGGAGATGCCAAAATTATCGTAAGTGGGGATTCTCATCTTTTAAAGCTTAATGCATTTAAAGACATCGCAATTTTCTCAGTTTCTGAATTTTTAAAGCAAAATTTATAAGGTTAGTGGTATGCCGTGCCCTAGCGGAACATTACGGTTTCACTGATGAGGAAATGGATTTCATCATCAACTACGACATCAAGTACCGCATGGGGCGGGAAGGTGGGGGAGGCGATAATGATAATTGATCCAGCGGAAGGTGTTGAGAAAGGCGTGAGGGGTATACTGTTTTTTGTCTTGGCCAAAAAAGAAACGCTCCTCAAAGAGGAGCGTCAGCCCGGAGATGCTATCTCCGGGGGGGTCAAATCAAATATATAATAAAACATTATTTATAATTTTAAATCTATTATACTGATTGTCAAGTAAAATTTGAGGACCCATCTAAATGAATCAAAAACCATTAAAATTAATTGCTTATATTGATGGGTTTAATCTTTACTATGGTCTCAGAGAGAAAGGCTGGCGAAGATACTATTGGTTGAATTTGACCAATCTTGTTGAAAATCTTTTAAAACCTAATCAGAAGTTGAAAAAAATCAAATATTTCACTGCTCGAATATCAGCTGGTGATGATTCAACGCCATTATGGCTTCGGAAAAAAATGGAACAGAAACGAAGGAGACAGGCCGGCTTCTTGGAAGCATTAGATACTCTGGAGAATTTTAAAATCTATGAAGGCCACTACCTTGGTAAAACAGTATCATGCAATAAATGCGGTAATACATGGTATACTCACGAGGAAAAGATGACCGATGTTTGTATCGCAACTGAGCTCATGCTATACGCATTCCTTGATGAGTTTGATACTGCCCTCATAATATCAGCTGACAGCGACCTCGTACCACCCATTAATGTTGTAAAGGAAAAGTTTCCTTCTAAACGGATTGTGATTGCCTTTCCACCGGCAAGATCCTCATGGCGACTACAGCAGGTAGCGAGTGCCTACTTCACGATCAGCGAAGCAAAACTCAGGAAAAGCATGTTCCCAGATAAAGTAACTAAGCAAGACGGATTTGTGCTTGAACGTCCTAAAGAATGGACTAAAAACGGTTAGCATAGGGCGTAGAATAACAACGATTAATGTAGCGAGGTGATCTCGCTACCAATGAAATAAATGATATTAACCGGGAAGAGGTCTCATCAATGAATATCCTTCAAATCAAAAAGGGCGACGCTGGCTACCCTTCGATTATGTTGCAATTTCTCGGCAATAATGCTCCGAAAGGGGCACGTTGCAACGTGCCCCTACATATCTCGGCAATAGGAAATTCGGACATTCTTCAGCATAAAAAACTGGCTATATTTTGTTCAGCAAAGTGTCCCGGCAATCTTATTCTGCAGACGTATGACCTTGTTCAGAAGTTACGAGAAGAAGGGATAACGGTCATCAGTGGTTTTCATTCGCCTATTGAACAGGAGTGCTTGAGACTTTTACTGCGGGGCGACCAGCCGATTATCCTTTGTCTTGCCCGGAGCATTGAAAGGCTGCGGATTCGGCGCGAATACCGAAGGCAGCTCGCTGAAGGAAGATTGTTGATCCTTTCTCCTTTTGCAGAAAACCAGCACCGGCCAACAGTTGCGATGTCACTTTACCGGAATCAATTCGTGGCCGCTTTGGCTGACAACATTTTTGTACCCTATGCAGCCCCCTCAAGTAAAACCGAAAATTTTTGTAATGAAATTCTTTACCGGCAAAAGCCTTTGTACACCTTTGAAAGCGATTTCAACCAAAACTTGATTTTCCGGGGCGCTCAGCTATTAAGTCTGGAAAATTTTTCAGCTTTTAGTTAATAATAACTTTCCTCGCAAGTTATTCTATCTGCAGGAAAAACAATTCAAATTTAGATATTAGAGTTAAAAGTTAATTTTTTGGTTTATATTTTTGAAGGGCACGAGAAGATTAAAAAAGGAAATAACAGGGGCAGCCCCGACAGGAAACGACAGGGTCTGAACAATAATGACGATTCGTAGGGGCATGTTGCAACGTGCCCCTACGAATTAATCCACAATAAACCCTTGGGGAACTACAACAATACCCGATTCAGTAACCGTAAATTTTTTGCGGTCTTCATCGAGGTTATATCCGATCATATAATGAGGGGGGATGGTTACTCCTTCGTCAATGATCGCTTTTCTGATCCGGGCATGATGGCCCACGGTCACCCCCTTCATCAGGATTGAGTTTTCGACCCGACAATGGTTGTGAATCTGAACAAACGGCGAAAGGATTGAACGATTGATTTTTCCTCCGATGATGAGGCATCCGTTGGAGATAAGAGAGTTAATGGTAACTGCCCGGCTTAAACCCTCTCCATCTCCGGATAGCACAACTTTTGCCGGAGGTGCCTGCTCCTGATAGGTCCGAATGGGCCAGTCGGTGTCGTAAAGGTCAAATACCGGGTTTTCTTTAAGGAGTTCCATGTTGGCTTCATGATACGAATCGGGGCTTCCGACGTCTCGCCAGTACTCAACCCCTCCTTTTTTTTCATCTATAAAATTATAAACAAAAACGCTTTGTTTTTTGATCATCCGCGGGATAATATTTCTTCCGAAATCATGATCGGACTCTCGTTTTGCGTCATCAATAATTTCTCTTACCAAACGTTCGGTTTTAAAAACATACACCCCCATGGAAACCAAAGACTTGGAACGGTCCCAGGGAACAGTTTTCGGACGAGCTGGTTTTTCTTGAAAACCGATGATCCGAAACGCATCATCCACTTCAAGGACTCCCATGTGAAGAGCTTTTTCTTTATTGATTTCTACACAAGCCACGGTGAGGTCGCATTGTTTTGTTTGGTGAAAATCCAGCATTTTCCGATAATCCATTTTATAAATATGGTCTCCGGAAAGAATAAGCACGTGCTGGGGACGCTCTCGCTCCAGAATGTTAATATTCTGATAAATAGAATCCGCCGTTCCTCGATACCACCAATCGACATTCACCTTTTGAGGGGGGATGTTGTCAATGAACTCATCCAGTTCGCGGTTAAAAATGCCCCATGCTAAATGCATATGTTTATCGAGAGTGGCATTGCTGTATTGGGTAAGAAGATAGATTTTGCGGATACCGGAATTTAAGCAATTGGAAAGGGTGAAGTCAATTATCTTGTAAATCCCCCCGAACGTGACCGCGGGTTTGGCATTTTCTTTGGTTAAGGGGTAGAGTCTTTCGCCCCTGCCGCCGGCCATGATCATGGTGAGGATTTTTTCCATAAATCAAGCTGAAAAATAGAAAAGATTATTCCTGAGGTTTGTTAAGCAGTTGTTTGATCTTGTCTTTAAGTTCCTGGAGATTCGATGATTTTACCACATATTCTTCTGCTACCCAGGTCATAAAACTATCCTTAAAATGCGGATACGAAGAATTGATGATAATGGGGATATTATTCTTTTTACCTACAATTTTTTGCATGGCTTCTATACCGTTCATCCCCGGCATTTTGATATCCAAGACCATAAGGTCTAAAAATTCTTTATCCACGATTTCTAAGGCCTCGTAAGCATTAGCAGCCAAGAGCACTTCGTATCCTTCTTCCTCTAATTCTTGCTTGTAAAGGAGCCGGATCGATTCTTCGTCATCAACGATTAATATTTTTTTGGGAGCTTGTTCCATAAAGAAAAACGGCTGAATGAGTATATTGGATAATCCCTTTGTCACATGGTATAATAAATACATTTCAAAAAAAAATCCAGATATTTTTAAAACATATTATTTTTCTTGTTAAAAGACTTCGATTATTGGTGTTGATTTCATTTCTTGTTTGAAAGAAAGCGAGGAAAAACAAAGAGTGGGGAAGAGCGGGGGAAAGGCGAAAAGGAGAAAAAATGGAAAAATTTTCTCGACGGGAATTTATCAAATGGGCGGTTGCCAGTACCGCTGTTTGTTCCTGCTCTTTTCTTGATTGGCCGGATCCTGTTTCTGCGCTGCGTTTATGGGGTGCTGTGGAGGCAAGGGCTGAGGAAGGCCATTTAAAGGAGGAAATGTTTTACCGAAAGCTGGACTCCCTCAGGATTGAATGTGAAACATGCCCGAGAAGATGTCAGGTTGCTGAGGGAAAAAGGGGATATTGCGGGAACAAGGAGAACCAGGGCGGAAAATATTATTCTTTAGTCTATAACAAAGTCTGTGCGGCGCATACTGACCCAATTGAGAAAAAACCTTTTTATCATTATCTCCCGGGCACACGTGCTCTTTCTCTCGCAGCCGCGGGATGTAACTTTGCTTGTAGATTTTGCCAAAATTGGGAAATTTCTCAGGCACGGCCGGAAGAGATACCCCACGATTCATTGACCCCTGACCGTGCTATAGAGGTTTGCCAAAACCGATCCATCCCTACCATTGCCTATACCTATTCTGAACCCACGGTATTTTATACTTCAATGTATGACATGGCAAAAACAGCCCGCGCGGCGGGCATCGGAAGCGTAATGATTTCCAATGGTTTCATGAATGAAATTCCTCTCCGTGATTTGTGCAAACAGTTAACCGCAGTAAGAATAGACCTCAAGTCTTTTAGCGATACGTTTTACCGGAATATTTGTTCCGGAGAGCTGGCACCAGTTTTAGCTACCTTACAAAGATTAAAAGAAATCGGGATCTGGTTTGAAATCATTGTGCTGATAATACCTACCTTGAATGATAATCCTGAGGAGTTACACAGAATGTGCGCCTGGGTTAAAGCGAATTTAGGTTCCGATGTCCCGATTCACTTCACCCGCTTTCATCCCATGTATCAGATCCAAAACCTCCCCCCCACGCCCGTAAAGACTTTGGAGATGGCACGGGAAACAGCGTTTACGGCTGGTCTTCATTTCCCTTATATCGGCAATGTTCCCGGCCATGAGGGAGAAAATACGTATTGTCCCTCCTGCAAAAAGGTTCTGATCCGGAGAATGGGGCTTGCTATTTTGGAAAACTGCATCGAAAAAGGTTCCTGCAAGTTTTGTCATCATCCTGTTCCCGGAATTTGGAGCAAGGAACAATTATCATTCTAAGATTGATCGTCTTAATTGTGTCCCAAATACTACAAAACCCCTCTAACTCCCCTTTGCTAAAGGGGAGAATCTCTTTTTTCCCCCTTTCATAAAGGGGGATTGAGGGGGATTTTGAGAATGGTCATAATGCATCTGGAAATGTTTATCAATACGACCTTTCGTGATATTCGTATACATAATATGTTCACTCAATGAAGTTAAGCTTTCCTTTTGGATAAGGAATGCATTAGGAAAAGGCAGGAAATAAAATTGAGGCCCGCGATAAATAAACATGACTGAACAGTACCCAGCAGGGGCACGAATAGGGTGCCGGTAAATGCTCCTCCCAGACAAGCTCCTAAATGATCATAACCATCTACCTTACCCGCAGAAATTCCTGCCGCAAGGCCTTGTCTGATCACGATTTCATTCACCAGGGGAAACTCTGCCCCGGTCAAGAATCCGGTTCCAAAAACCAACACCATAAACATCACTTCACTTAAAGCAAAGCTTTCTTTACCCTGAAAGACCAGATTCAAAAAAACGGGTAGAAAGAGGGCAAATACGGTAATCGACATTTCCCATGCCAGTAAAACTTTTTGCCCGTTATGCGTATGCTTTGTCATCACCTGGTTCATTATGTGCGCGCCCACTGCCAGGCCGGCCATAAAGAGAGCCACGAGGATCCCAATTTTTTGATAGAGACAACCATAGTGATTTTGGTAGGCGAAAAGCAGGATGATTTCAAGTCCCATCGCCGCAAAGCCCGTGGAGAAGATCGCGTAGAGACTGTTAAAAATTATTTTTTGGGAAGAAGGTTCCTTTTTTGCGATGACTAAATACATGAATCGCAAAACCACGATTAAACCTAAGGGGAGAAAAAACGATTCCCATGAAAGTCGTTCCAGTTGCTGGAAAAATTCTTTCCCCTTTCCTCCTGAAAAAATATCCCAGAGGATCACGGTGTAAAAATAACTTATCGGACGCTCATCCGTATTGGGATGTGGGATGGAAATTTTTTTTATTGCTTCATTAATGAACGTAACCCGCTCCGGAAAAAGGAAAAGCGTAAAAAGGTACGGCGAGAAATACGGGGTTTTGATTTTCCGCTCCAAATAACGGTGAGCAAGGATTGTGGTGTCCGCAGTGGCAACATGGGGAAAACGGCCGGCAAAAAAATAGTTATATTCTCCGGGAGTAACAAGCACATAAGGAAATACCATGGCTAAAGAATGATAAACCGAGGCTGTATAGCGTCCGATATCCTGACCAATAAAATTTTCGGAAGACCTGACGCCCGTAACCAGGATACCCTCCGGTTTTAAAATTCGCGTTATCTCCTTGAAAAAATTGAGCGTATAGAATCGGTTCAACAGAGCGGTCGACGGGTCAGGGAGGTTAAGGATAATCATGTCATAGCGCTCCTGACAGTTTTTTACATAGTACCGGCCATCGTTTAAAAAAATAGTGACCCGAGGATCCTGCAAAGTGATTTTATCTTCCGAGGGTAAATATTTTTTCTCCATCTCCACCAAAATTGGGTCAAGTTCTACGTAATGGAGGATTTTTACGGGGTGCTTTAAAATCTCTTTTATGATACCGGAGATTCCTCCGCCAATGAGGAGAACCTTCGCGGGATGGGGATGCTCGCAAAGGACAAAATGGGCCTTGAGCGCTGATTGGTAGGTGTCAGGGAAGGAGGTTAAAATTTGGCCGTTGCCATAAATACTGTATTGATCAAGCCTCTTGGCTATCACTATGTTTTGGTACGGGGAATTGGTGGAGTGCACAAAATCAATCTGAGGGCTGATACTCTGCCAGCGTTTCAGGACAGTATGATTTTCTATCCGGTCCCAGAAGTGGAAATAACTAAATCCTGCAAAAGCTAAAAAGAAGATTCCCCAAAGAACCAATACAAAAAATTGAAAAAATTTTTCTTTTATTTTTTGAATGAGAAAAAGAGCGTTGAGAAGAATTGCGGCCGAAAAAAAGGCAATAATCATAAAGGGGGAGTAATGGGGAATGAGGTAAACGGTTAAGGCAGCTCCACTGATCATACTGCCGAGCGATTCGTAAACATAAACCGCGCCAATTCGCTGGGCAATGGTTTTTGTGTGATTAGTGTAAATGCTGATGGCAAAGGGAAAGATAAACCCGATGAAGAAACTAAAAGGAAAGAGCAAGGGGAAAATGGAGCTTATCATCGGGAAAAATGGTATATATTCCCCTGAAGGGATGTGGAGAAAAAGACGAAGGTTTCGGATGAGGATTATTTGAATCGTCGGGAGTACAAGCAGGATGTACTGGATGACGATAAAGAACACGAGGGTTCGCTGAGTATGGGAAACGATTCGGCCGGCTAAAATTGCGCCCAAAAAAATTGAGAGGAGCCAGGCGGCAAAGATGATCCCCATACAAAGTTCGTTGCCGAAAAATATAACAAGAAATTCACGTATTAAAAGTACCTGGGTTGCGATAGAATAGGCGCCCAAGAGGAAAAAGGCGACAAAAAACGGGTTTAGTTTTAAAAACCTTATTGGATTCATATATCTCGGCCACAGGTTGTGTCTCATGACCCAACCAAAAAAAATGGATTTAGGGTTGTATTATCGTGGTAATTATGTTAGCAGAATATTAACCTAAAGTTAAATTTGTAGGCAATCGGGTAAAACTGTAGGCGGAACACAGGGATTAATTTGGGCATAATCTGTAACTCCCCCTCGCCCCCTCTTTCGAAAAGAGGGGGCGAGGGGGAGTTCAAATGAATCTACTCGCTTACACGAAGACCCAATTTAATAACTCACTGGGGGTAAAGGTGAAAGGTATATTTGTCAGCGCGATTAATAAAAACAGCCACGTCGAGGGAACCTTTTTGGTAAAAGAAAAACATATGGGGATTACCAAAGGGGGGATTCCTTATTTAAGTCTTAAATTGATGGACCGGACCGGAGAGATCAACGCGCGGGTTTGGGAAGAGGCGGTTCACTATGACCAGATTTTTGGCAAGGATGATTTTATCAATGTCTCCGGCCGTTCATCAGTCTACCAAGGGGGGATGCAGATCGCCATTGCCGATCTCAAAAAATGTCCTGAGGGAGACGTTGATTTGCAGGACTTCCTGCCGGCTGCGCCTTTTCCCATAGAAGAGATGTTAGAAGAATTACAATTAATTATGGATGATATTAAAGATAAGTATTTAAAGGAATTGCTCCGAATGTTTTTTGCGGAAGAGGAATTTATCCGGCTTTTTACGACCGCTCCAGCGGCCAAGGCGCTTCACCATGTTTATCTGGGCGGCTTAATGGAGCATTCACTCTCGATGGCGCGCTTGGCGCGAATGGTTTCGGATAACTATGACAATGTTAATCGGGATCTTTTATTGACCGGAGCGATCCTCCATGATCTTGGTAAGATTTTTGAACTCTCTTTTCAAAAAACTTTTAATTATACTGATGAAGGGCGCCTACTCGGCCACATCACAATCGGAGTGGAAATGATCGAAAAAAAGATCAATGCTATCCCCGGCTTTCCTTCAGAATTACGAATGCTCCTCAAACATATGATTTTAAGTCACCATGGTGATTATATTTACGGATCTCCCAAGCGTCCGAAGACTATCGAAGCGCTAATGCTCTATTACCTTGATGATTTGGATGCTAAGGTTAACGGCTTCCAACAGGTTATGGGCAAAAGCGGTGATGGTCAATCCAACTGGAGCGAGTTTCACAAGTTGTTTGAACGTTTTCTTTTTAAAAAGACGTACACGTCAATTGAATCTCCGGAGGAAGAAAGCCCTGGTGAAGAAAGCGAGGATAATCGAGAGAGGTAACCACTATGGTTTGGTTTTTCTATGCCTTGCTTGCCGCTTTTTGCCTCTCAACCACTGATGCCTTATGTAAAAAAGCCTTAAAAGAAACTGATGAAGTTGTTGTTGCCTGGGTGAGATTCGGGTTTGCCTTGCCGTTTCTTTTCCTCTTTATGCTTCCGGGGGAAATACCTCCTTTAGACCGGACGTTTTGGAAAACCCTGGGCATGCTTTTGCCGTTAGAGGTAACGGCAATTTTTCTCTACATCAAGGCAATCAAATTTTCTCCTCTTTCCCTTACGATTCCTTTTTTATCGTTGACCCCGGTATTTTTGATTGTCACGTCATTTCTGATTTTAGGGGAATTCCCGGATCGATCAGGGTTAACCGGGATTTTTTTGATCACCTGCGGCGCGTATCTTCTCAACTTTCACCACAAGAAGAAAGGATTTTTAGCTCCGCTGCGAAGCATCGCAAAAGAAAAGGGGTCCCTGATGATGATCGGTGTGGCATTTATTTATAGTGTCACCTCAAATTTAGGAAAAATCGCTACCCTCCATTCAAGCCCCCTTTTTTTCGGAATGTTTTATACCCTCGTATTAACCATGGTACTCACCCCGTTTGCTTTTTTAAGGGTGATAAAAATCCCCTTTAATTTCAAAGCACAGCTAAAAACTTTCTTGCTAATCGGATTTTTTTATGCGTTAATGACGATATCTCATTACCAAGCTATCGCGCGGGTTGAAGTGGTCTACATGATTTCCGTTAAAAGGATGAGTCTCTTGTTCAGCGTGCTTTACGGGGGCTTGATTTTTCACGAGGAAAATATCGGTGAACGATTGGTGGGAAGTCTGGTCATGATCATGGGAGTCATTTTTATTACAGCGCTTTAAAAAATATTTAAAGAAGAGGAAAAAGGATGTATATTAAACAATTTCAGATGAGTGATTTCATGGTATTTTCTTATTTAGTTGGTTGTCAAAAAACTAAAGAGGCGGTGGTCATTGATCCGGCCGGCGATGTGGAAATTATTTTAGATGACGCGGCGAAGCACGATTTTCGGATTACCAAGATAGTCAACACCCATGGACACGTTGACCATATCATGGGTAATGCGGATCTTAAGAAAAAGACGAATGCCACAATTATAATTCATGAAGCTGACGCTCACTTGTTGACCGCGTATTCTTCTTATAATCTGAAGATGTATGATGCCCAGCCTTCGCCTTCTCCTGATGTTCTCGTAAAAGATGGCGACACGATTAGCTTCGGTGAAGAGAAACTCCGGGTTATCCATACCCCCGGACATACTCAGGGCGGTATGTGTCTTTATGCCAAGGGTTATATTTTCACGGGGGATACGTTGTTTATCGAAGGGGTAGGGAGAACTGATTTGCCCGGCGGTTCCTGGCCCACGCTTTTACATTCGATTACCAATAAAATTTTATCTCTTCCTGAGGAGACCGTGGTTTTTCCCGGCCATAATTATGGGTATCGGCCCACGTCAACCATTGGGGATGAAAAAAGGAATAATCCTTTTGTGGAAGGTGCGGATTCTTAAAACCTGGATTCCCTGATCACGTCCAGTATAACAATTCATTTTATCATTATGTCCGGCCCTGAAAAATTTCATTTCTGTCCTGTCGGTGAGGGAGTGAGAGGGTGAGAATTATGAGAAGTTTTCTTTAGATCATGGGGGGTGAAGCATACAAGGTAAAGAACATAATAATTTTTATCGTATAAGAAAAGGATTGAACTATGAGGATGCGAATAACGGTGCTGGTTTTTTTGGTGGTTTTTTTTGTTGGGTTGACTGCTGACGGAACGAGTGGCGTATGCCAGGAAAATTTTCCCGTAAATGCCAAAGCCGCTGCTCTTCTTGATTTTAATTCCGGTCAGTTTCTTTTGGAAAAGAATGCGGATGAAAAGATCGAACCAGCGAGTTTTACTAAAGTGATGACTTTATATGTGGTGCAGGATGGGCTCAAAAGCGGCGCTATTACCCTTAAAGACATGGTGACCATCAGTGAACGCGCCTGGTCGATGGGGGGGTCGCAGATGTTTATCAAGGTTGGAACCCAAGAGCCTTTGGACGTCCTTTTGAAAGGCATTGCGGTGGTTTCAGCAAATGATGCCTGTTTTGCGGTCGCTGAGCATATGTCGGGAAAAGTGGAAGTGTTTGTCGAAGTAATGAATCGGAAGGCCCGGGAGTTAGGGCTGACGGCTACTACCTTTGTGAATGTTCATGGGTTGCCTGCTGACGGTCAATTTACCTCTGCCCGCGATATGGCGATTCTGGCCTCTCATTATATAAAAGATTATCCTCAGTCTCTTAGCCTCCACTGCATGCAAGAGTTTACGTATAACAACATCACGCAGCGAAACCGCAATGGTCTTTTAAGAATGAATGTTGGCGTGGATGGACTTAAAACCGGTTATATTAAGACATCCGGGTATCATCTTCTGGCAACCGCGCAGAGGGAGGGGAGGCGGCTGATCGCCGTTGTCATGGGAGCAGAAAAACCCAAAATAAGAGAATCCGAAGCCCTTGGTTTACTTAACTATGGTTTTCGCAATTTTATTTTAAAGGAAGTTTTAAAAAAGGGAGGTACGGTGAAGACTATTCCCGTCAAGGGAGGCAGGTTTGATACGATCGAGTTGATCGCTCAGGATAGCGTGGTCATAACTGTTCCCGCGCAAGAGAAAGAAAGCATAAAAACAACGGAAAAGATTCCTGCGCACATCGCCGCGCCGATCAAAAAAGGAGCGGTTGTCGGGCAGGTGAGCATAGAGCAGGGCGGGAAACAAATCAGGCAGGTAAATGTGCTGGCCAAAAATGATGTTCCCCGCGGGTGGCGGCGGTATCTGAAGACAGGAGGAGTGATACTGGGTGTTATCGTAGTGTTTCTGATTTTCCGCAGCCTCGCGAGAAGGAGAAGACCCAAGGATATGGTAATTCGTTAAGTTACGTTGAGGTTGTTGGTGAAAAACACGATCACATAAGCCCGGTTGTTTCTTCCCAGCCAAACAGTATGTTCATATTCTGGATGGCCTGGCCGGAAGCTCCTTTGACCGTGTTATCAATCGCGCTTAACACAATGCCGGTATTGGTGCGCGGGTCATAGGTATAGCCCAGTTCGCACCAGTTGGTTCCCACGACGTTCCTTATCTCCGGGTATTCGCCCGGATCAAGAACCCGGACAAAGGGTTCATCTTGGTAAAATTTTTTAAGCAGCGCAACTCCTTTTTCTGCCGCCAGAGGTTTAAAGGGTTTAAGATAGATATTGGCAAGCATGCCAAAGCGGAAGGGAGCAACATGGGGGACAAAGGTTATGGTTACCGGGTTTTTTCCCACGGCGCTGAGTTCCTGCTCCATCTCCGGTGTATGCTGATGGCTCCCTATCTTGTACGGCAAAATATTTTCCATGGTGGAGATGGCCATGTTCCGTTCATTGGGTCGCACACCGGCTCCCGACGTTCCGGAATAGGCATCAACAATAATGGAGTGCGGGTCAACCGTGTGATGGAAAAGAAAAGGCGCAACGCCTAAAATCACGGTGGTCGGGTAACAACCGGGGTTGGCGATCAGGCCGGCCTGCTTGATTTTTTTTCGATAAAGCTCCGGAAGTCCGTAGACCGACTTTTTAAGCAATGCTTTGTCCGGATGTTTAAAGCCGTACCATTTTTCATAGTCTTTGTGGTTTTTAAGCCGAAAGTCCGCGCTCAGATCAATGATCTTAAAATTCTTGTTTTTCTTTTTGGCCTGATTAAAGAGCGTGATGGTCCGGGCTAAAAACTCCCCGTGCTGTTTAGCAAGAAAAACCACGTCCGTTTTTTCCAAAATTTCTTTTTCATCATACTCTTTAAAGACACCGGAAAATTTTCCCTTGAGAAACTTGTAATAGTGAGCCGCTTTTTCCCCGGTCCTGCTTTCCGACGTAAGGATACGTATGTCAACGTGATGGTGCCGGATAAGAAGCTGAAGCAAGACTTGAGCCGTGAGGCTGGTGGCGCCGATCACACCAACGCGGATTTTTTCCATGGATTTTCTCTCCTGTTCATTAAACTTTCTTTTTCAATTTCAGAAACGAGGCGATTTCCGAAGCCGACGCTTTGAGCTGAAATGGGTTATTTTGCAGTTCCTTCCGGGGATGTATCTCAAACTCAGGAGGATAGGAGTCTTCGAAATACATCTGCTGGAAGTTCATGAACTTTAACTGGTGCGAAGTTGAATCCACCACCACGGTAGCGTTTTCCGGGATGAGTCCTTTCTTGATGGCGGTTTTAAGCCCTACGACAGACTCTCCTCCTTGCGTGCACACTACATGTCCGTGCCGGTTTGCCTGAAGCATCCCCTCGATGATCTCCTGTTCAGTTACGGATATTGCCAAGAAATTTTCCTTAAAATAATTTTCCACCAAGTGGGAAACCTTGGGAAAGGAAACCGGGTTTCCGATCATGGCCGCCTGAGCAACGCTCGGCTTTACGCTCATCGGGGTATAGACACCGCTTTCCTTCCACTGCACAACCGGGTTGGCATGGGTGCTTTGGACTCCGATAATCAACGGAAGACTTTTGATAACCCCGGTCTGAAAAAACTCCAGGAAACCTTCCATAATCGCGGTTACGTTTCCGGCATTGCCAATAGGGACAACCACAACCAAATTCTGGGTTTTGTAATCCATTTGCTGGGCGATCTCAAATGAAAACGATTTTTGTCCCTGGATGCGGATCGGGTTCTTAGAGTTAAGCAGGCAGACTTGATAGTTCTCGGCCAGCTCTTCCACGATCTTCATGCAGTCATCAAACACTCCGGGAATTTCAATCACCGTGGCTCCGCTTCCGAGGGGCTGGGAAAGTTGAGCGGGGGTGACTTTTCCCTGTGGAAGCAGGACCACGGAGCGCACGATTTTTTTATCTAAGTAGCTCAGGTAAAGCGCCGCTGCAGCCGAGGTATCCCCGGTTGAGGCGCAGATCCCGAGAAGTTCCCTGATATTGAATTTCTTGATCATGTAGTTGATAAAACTGACGGCGCTTGCCATTCCCCGATCCTTGAAACTTACCGAGGGATTAAGACCATCATTTTTAACGTAGAATTCCCTGCCGATAAAATCGCTCAGTTCCGGATTTGATTTAACGATCGGGGTATCCCCTTCGCCAAGATAAATGATGTCCTTAAGGGGGATAATCGGAAAAATAAACTCGTAAAACCTGAAGACCCCTTTTAAGGAGGGAGTGTTGAGCATTTTTCGAAAATCAAAAACCTCCTGCCAGTATTCACCTGGTTTTTCCTTAAGTCGTGAGAAACTTTTGTTTTTTATTCTCAGGAGGCTTTTGCAATGAGGGCAGGTGTATAAGAACTGGTTGATGTCAAAGCTTTTTTCGCAGCCAATGCATTCATAAACCATTTCTGCTCGATACTCTGGAATCAGATCTTCGGGAGCGTCAGGATGGAAATTTGCCGGAACCATAGCAATCACCCATAGTTAGTGTTAATTTTTAGAAGTATTTTTATATTTTTTCTCAATATCACATTACATTATTATAAAAAAGGAAAATTAGTCAATGGGGTTTTTCTTTGCGAAAGAAATGCTTCTGATGTTAGAACTTGACATGCTTGTTGATCACAGTATCAAGCTCAGCGATTGAAGCTTCGTCACTGAGTGCCTTTAGCTCATTGGCAATCTCTTGAAACTTACTTTGGAGGAACTGCTCATCCGAGGATGGTTTGAAAGGCACTCGAAAGAGCATTTTCTCCTTTGCAAAAGACTCAGAGTCGAAAGATGTGCTTGACCATGCGCCAATATGGACGCCCGCGTAAAGTAATTTCGCCTGAAGAAAAGAACATCCGCCAGCCAAACAGGCATGGTAGAACTTTAATTGAGTGAAAAAACTGTTAATTCTAAAGCGATAAAAGCTGTAAAAGCCTTTCGAATAAGGGTATATTTGGGTTGAGCAACTCCAAA
>LQYC01000156.1_pt1 | contig 24383 bp, 29 predicted proteins | sample 661771 | NCBI WGS metagenome assembly LQYC01 (sample SAMN03483023, study PRJNA281117) | bioreactor metagenome | isolation source: benzene-degrading methanogenic enrichment culture from a contaminated... | place: USA: oil refinery in Oklahoma | collected 2011-05
ATCCTCAACGAATTTGCGGTAAGGGCCGGCGCGAATTTGAAGGTCAAACCTCTCGCAAGCCGAGGATTGACCTCCAAATTCGCTATTTTTGCTCCCCGGTGAGGGGTTACCTCAAATAACACCGCTCAAACGGCGCGGCGGCCGGCGGCGGCTATTTATCCCTGAACGCCGCCATATCTTTCAAGGCCTGCTCAAACGAAAGGAACGCGATTTTGGCCGTCGGATAATCCAGCTTGATGTTTTTGTCGGCAACGATCTTTCGATAGAGTCCGTCGGCTTCCTTTATCGCGTCAATATCGGAAAACCTTTCGGGATCGGCGTTTTCCAATTTTTCGGCCAAATTCGCGCCCGCGAAAGCCGCCCGGTTCATAACATCGTTCACCAGAAGATCGGCTTCAATGATCGCCAATTTAAATTCGTATTCGTTTTTTGTTATAAGCCGCTTTTTTATCTTGATCCAATCGTGATCGATAAGCCGCGAAGTATAGGCGCGATAAGTGAAGAATTCCACCAGATCAATGATGAAAAGCCGCCTTAAATAAATCGTGGTCGTCCAAACATAAATCATGAACGCGAGCACGCCCATGTTGAAAAGGATGAAAAAAATCTTGGCAACCAAAAGCCATCCGGTCACGGGAGGAAATAAAACTGTTTCCAAGTCGCTAAAAACCATTTTCAGTTAAAAATGTAAAAACAAAGATCAAAATGACAGTTAAAAATGTAAAATGTCGGAATTTAGACATTTTTAAACTTTACATTGTCATTTTTCATTTTGATTTTTAAATTTTAAATTATTGCCGCCGCGTAAATCATATATGCCGGAACATTGATTTGCCTATTTCAAAGATTGTCGGCTCGTCAAAGTGTTTGCCGATGATCTGCAAGCCCGCCGGTAAATCGCCGATCCGGCCGCACGGAATCGCCAGCGAAGGCACCCCGGCCAAATTTATCGAAACAGTGAAGATATCCTGCAAATACATTGTCAGCGGATCGTTAATGTTTTCACCGATTTTAAACGGCAATGTGGGCGATACCGGCGCCACGATCGCGTCAACCTCCAAAAACGCTTTGTCGAAATCTTGTTTGATGAGCGTCCTTACTTTTTGCGCGCGCACATAGTAAGCATCGTAATAACCCGCCGATAGAACATAGGTTCCCAGCATTACGCGGCGGCGCACTTCCGGCCCGAACCCCTGTCCGCGGCTCTCCAGATAAATATCGTTGATGTTTTTCGCTTTTTGCGCCGAATAGCCATAGCGAATGCCATCGAATTTCGCCAAATTGGCGCTGGCTTCCGAAGTCGCGATGATATAATAACAAGCCAGGGCGTATTCGGCGTGCGGCAAGCTGATTTCGACAATCTCGTTGCCAAGCTTTTGATATTCGTCCAATTTTGCCCGGATTGCCGCTTCAACCTGCGGATCGATGCCTTTAATAAAATATTCCTTGGGAACGCCCACCCGGTATTTCTGTTTTTTCTCCGGATCTAACTGAAAATCAACCGCCGTGCCATCCATCGGATCCGCGCCGCGGATCGCCTCAAAAACCGTTTGGGCGTCTTCGACATTTTTAGCCAAAGGCCCGATCTGGTCAAGCGACGACGCGTAGGCCGCGCAACCGTAACGCGACACCGCGCCGTAAGTGGGTTTCAAACCCGCCACGCCGCAAAAACACGCGGGCTGGCGGATGGAACCGCCGGTATCCGAACCCAGCGCCGCCACGCATTGGCGAGCCGCCACCGCGGCCGCCGAACCGCCCGACGAACCTCCGGGAACGCGTTCCAAATCGCGCGGATTGCGCGTCGCGCCAAAAGCCGAAGTTTCGGTGGAACTGCCCATGGCAAACTCATCCATATTGGTCTTGCCTAAAATCACCGCGCCCCGTTCTTTTAATTTCTTAATGACCGTGGCGTCATACGGCGCGATATAATTTTCCAAAATTTTCGATCCCGATGTGCATTGCAAACCGTCAACCATTATATTGTCTTTGATCGCCATCGGAATTCCGGCCAGCGTCGGCAAATCATCGCCATCTTTTATTTTTTGATCGATTATTCTCGCTTGCGCCAGCGCGTATTCCCGCGCGATATTCAAAAATGCGAAAATCCCCTCATTGGCCTTCTCGGCCCGGGATAAATGAGCTTCGGTCAGTTGAACCGCGGAAAAATTTTTCGCCGCCAATCCTTCATGGGCTTCATTGATGGTTAAATCGGTTAACTCTTTTATTGATTCCATAATAGTTCCATTATACGCGCTAATCCGCTTTCGTTTCAAAAATTGACCTTACCTTGAGATAACCGTCTTTTGTTTGCGGCATCTGCGACCTCAATTTTCCCAACTCTTCTTTCGTTCTTTCAATCTTCGCGTCCGGACGCAAAACATTGGCCACCTCGATCGAATGAGTAAACGGCGCCACACCCTCGATATCCACTTCCTTCAGTTTATCGATGTAGCCCAAAATATCCGAAAGATCCTTTTGGTATTTAACTATCTCCTCCTCGCTCAATCCCAGCCGCGCGAGCTTGGCGATATGTTGCGTTTCTTGTTTGGATAACATATGAGTGCAATTTTGATTACAAAATTAATTTTCAATTTCCAATTACCAATTTTCAATAAATATCCAATTTCTCAATATTCAAACAAAAATCAATACTTAATAATACCCCAAATCCCGCCCCTTGTTAATCTTGACAAATGCCTACAAAACAGACCCAGCGCGCTTGCTTTGCCTTTGAATTTCCATTTTTTTCCAAAAAGCAACGCTCTTTTTCAGCCAAATCATTCTTTGGAGCGGCGTGGTGTTTTTGACGATATGCATCAAATGCTCATCAACCATTTCTCTTTTTTTGTTTGCCATTTTATTTTTCAAGCAAATTGATCATATCCATAAAACTCAAATTTGCTTCGCGCAAAATCATTTTCAAAAGCGATCGATCAAGCAAACGATAATTAGGAACGGTTATCGGCGGCTTCCCCTCACACGCTAATCGAATATGGCTTCCCCTCTGCCTCATCGGAGAATAACCGATTTTGCCCAACGCCTTAATTAATTCCTGGCTCGAAATTAATGGCAAGCGCATATTTTTTACAAAGTTATCGTTTCCAATCTCATTTCATTCCGCGCGTACGCATCCAATCTATCACGATTTTCTTTCTCTTCCAAAACCAACTCAATCGCCTCGCGGATATTCGCCATTGCCTCTTCAATGGTTTTGCCTTGGGTGTAACAACCCGAAAAAATCGGACAAACAACCACAAAAAAGCCATCTTGACCCTTTTCCACCAATAAAGGAATTTTATTCCCCTGATATTTTTGATAAATATTCACCTTTTTCATAATCAAACTATAACCCAAATTTCCTTCCTTGTTAATCTTGACAAAATCAATTATTTATGCTATCATCAAAACATGGAAAAATGCCCTTATTGTAGCGGGAAGGGGTATGTTAAATACCCCGTAAGTCAGAGCCACGATGTAACCCACCCCTGCTCCGGTTGCAGGGGAAGCGGAAAACTTGGATCGCAAGGTAATTGCGACCCAAGCAATGAAAAAGTGGATTATGTTTATTAAAATTTTTCCTTTTCTTTTTACAACGCCGCCCCGCTTTCGCGGGGCGTTTTGATACAAATTCAAATGCAGTTTGCCGAGGTCGCACCTCGGCGAGTACGCCGAGGAACGACCTCAAATACAAATACGAATGCAAAAATTACTTCGGGGGTTCCAATTCTTTGGTTTCGATCAGGACTTCGCGGAGCTGGTCAAGGTTTTCCAGCACCATGCCCGCGCCGCGGACGACGCTGGTTTTGGGATCTTCCACGGTTTTCACCGGCATCCGCGTTTCCTTGGCGATCAACTCGTCCAAACCGCGCAACTGGCTACCGCCGCCGCACAAATAGATGCCGTTGGCCATAATGTCGGAAACCAGTTCCGGCGGCGTTTCTTCAATGGCCATCTTAATTTCATTGACAATCTGGCGCACCGATTTATCAATCGCGCGCCGGATCTCATCTTCGGAAATCACGATTTCTTCGGGCAAACCGGTCACCAAATTGCGGCCGCGCATTTTAAAATCGCGTTTGACGGGTTTTTCTTTTTTCGCCGCCGCGGATCCGGCCTTGCCCGCGGCGCTATCCGAAGAATAGGCCAAACCAATGCCTATTTTAATGTTCTCGGCCATCCGTTCGCCGATAAGTAATTTATATTCGTCCTGAACGAATTGCATTATATCTTCACAGAGCTTGTCTCCGGCAATCCGCAAACTTTTTCCCAATACGATGCCGCCCAATGAAATTACCGCGATCTCGGTGGTGCCGCCGCCCAAATCAACCACAAAACTTCCCTGCGCTTCCTGTATCGGCAAACGAATGCCGATTGCCGAAGCCATTGGTTCTTCAATCAAATAAACTTCGCGCGCGCCCGCGGAACGGCCGGCGTCAATCACGGCTTTTTTTTCCACTTCCGTCACCCCGACCGGCACGCCCACAATCACCCGCGGCCTCATATTGAAAATCAGCCGCCGTTTGCGCGCTTTCTCGATAAAATAACGGAACATTTGTTCGGTAACTTCAAAATCCGAAATCACTCCGTGGCGCATAGGCCTGACCGCCGTAATATGCGACGGCGTGCGGCCCACCATTTTTTTGGCTTCTTCGCCCACTGCCAAAATCTGGCCGGTTTTCTGATTGACCGCCACCACCGACGGTTCAAACATCACAATCCCCCTTCCTTGAACATAGACCACACAATTGGCCGTGCCCAGATCAATGGCCATATCTTCGGAGAATAACTTGGTTAATTTATCCCAGAATTTCATCTTCATTTTTCTAAAATTTATAGTCCGCGATCTCGCCCAAACCGATCAATTTAATTTCCAATTCGCCGCGCTTTTTTAATTCAACGCTGTTTTTTTCCAGCGTTTTCGCGCCAACAACGATCCGGTTGGGTATGCCAAAAAGGTCGCTGTCTTTGAATTTCTCCCCGGCGGATTTGCCCGCCCGGTCATCGTATAGTACTTCGATTTCATTTTTTTGTAAATCTTGGCAAATTTTTTGGCTGGTTTCTTTTATCCGGCGATTGGTCTCTTCGTCTTTTGATTCCAACTCTATCAAGTGCGCGGCAAATGGCGCAACCGCCGCGGGCCAAACGATTCCCGCGTCGTCATGGCAAATTTCGGCGATCGTGCCCATCACGCGCGTCAAACCAATGCCATAGCAACACATCAAAACCGGCAATTTGCATCCATCGCCGCCGGTCGCTTCAAAACCGAACGCGCCGCTGAATTTTGTTCCCAACTTGAAGATATTTCCAACCTCAATCGTTTTTTTCTCGCTGAATTTCTCGCCGCCGCATTCCGGACACTTCGGATATTCGGATTTTATTTCGCGATTGATCGCGATCCCGCAATTATCGCAAAGATAGATCAAATCCTCGCCCGCTTCCGTGGCGGTTTGGAATTCGTGGGAAAACTTGGAAAAAGTTCCGCCGCTCGATAAGGTCAAATAAGTATCCTGAACTATGCCCGCTTGCTTGAAGATCGAAAAATACGCTTCCTTCACCCGTTCGTAATATTCATCGCAGTCTTTCTGGCCGATATGAAAAGAATATAAATCTTTCATCAAAAATTCCCGGCCGCGCAACAATCCGGATTTGGCGCGCAATTCATTGCGGAATTTGGTTTGAATCTGGTAAATGGCAAAAGGGAAATCTTTATAGGAAAAAGCGAATTTCTTCGCCAAAGGGGTAACCACTTCTTCAAGCGTGGCCGCCAACCCGTATTCCTCCCCTCCGGCGCCTTTGAGTTTAAAAAGGTCGTAATTCCAGCGGCCGGTGGTTTCCCAATTTTTCTTGGGTACAAGCGCGGGCATAATCACGCGCTGGGCGTCCAGCCCGTCCATCGCGGCGGCAATGATCTTTTCGATCTTTTGAAGCGTCCGCAAACCAAGCGGCAGAATCGTGTAAACCCCGGCCGCGGTTTTATCAATAAAACCGGCGCGCGATAACAATCGCGTACCCGCGCTGGTTTCGTCCCCGGAAACTTCTTTTTGAGTTTTGGTGAAAAGTTGAGACTGCCTCATACCGGATAATTTAGTTTATTAGAATAATCGCCTCACATCCTGCACCGTGACAATGATGGCAAAAAGCATCAAAGCCGCGAAGAAAAACATTGTTAACAACTGCTCAATCTTTTCCGAAACCGGTCTTCTCCTGACCGCTTCAACGGCCAAAAACATCAGCCGGCCGCCGTCAAGCGCGGGAATCGGCAGCGCGTTGAAAACCGCCAAATAAACCGAGATCATCGCCACGAATTGCAAATAGTAGCTAGCGCCCATTTCAGCCTGCTTAGCCATCATATCCATTATTCCCACCGGCCCCACCATTTGCGCGCCTTCGGGCATTCCTTCATTGTTCGCCAAACGGCTGATTATCTGGCCCCAACCGTCAAACACGCCGATGGTCATATTCCATGTCGCCAGAAATCCGTTACCGATAGCCTGCCACCATGTGTAAGTTTTCTGCGCCGTGCGTATCAGCGCGATACCCATGGCGCCCTGTCCGGCCGGCGGATCGACGCGCGGCGTGATGGCCACTTCCAAATTCTGGCCGGCGCGACGGATTTCCATGGCGATCTCTTCGCCTTTGCGTTCCGCGGCGAATTCCTGCACTTGCCCGATCTTATCAACCGGCGAGAGCCGTTCTCCGCTATCTTTTCTCCCGACCCCGACAATAATATCGCCCATTTGCAATCCCGCGGCCTGCGCCGGCGAATCCGCGGAAATTGAAATTATCTGCACCTTGGCATCGGCGGCCGGATCGCTGTCGTCAACCTGCTCGATCGCGCCGGATAAAAACACAAAAGTGTAAATAACCACCGCCACCAGCCAGAACGAAATCACGCCCGCGGCAATAATCAGCGCTCTCTGCCAGATCGGTTTGGAGCCGAAGCTGCGCGGATCGTCTTTCTCGGCGCTGTCCTCGCCTTGCAATTTCACGAACGCGCCCGCGGGAATCCAATTGATGGAATAAAGCGTTTCACCGAATTTTTTACCCCAGATCCGCGGCGGCAAAAACATTCCGAATTCTTCAACTTTAACCCCGAATTTGCGCGCGAACGCGAAATGCCCCAACTCGTGGAGCGTAATCAAACCGATCAAACTGAAAAAAACAAGTAAAATGGTTGAGATCATTTAAAATAATTTTCAAGTATCAATTTTCAATGAATGTTCCAAATTACAATTTCCCAAACAAAAGCAAAAATCGCATTTTATTTGGCACATTGCTCCATTGAAAATTCAATGAAAATTGGTAATTGAAAATTGAAAATTTTATTCGGAGACTTCCTTCTTCTTCCTGTCTCCGGCCTCTTCGATCTTTTTGCCGTAGTTGTCAATCAATTTCTGGAGTTCGTCCTTGGCTCTGAATTTATCGTCTTCGCGAACTTCGCCTTCGCGCTCCAGTCTCTGTATTTGCGACCAAGCATCATCGCGCGCCCGGCGAATCGCTTGGCGAGTGTCTTCCTGCACTTTGGAAATCACTTTCACCAAACTCTGGCGGTAATCGCTGGTCAAATCCGGCATCGTAATGCGGATCACCGCGCCTTCGGCCGCGGGCGACAAACCCAGTTGCGACGATTCAATGGCTTTTTGTATCGGCTCGAAATAAGATTTGTCCCACGGTTGAACCACGATCTGCCGCGGCTCCGGAATCGAAATCATCGCCAGCTGTTTCAGCGGAAACTTCTGGTCAAAACACTCGATCACCATATCTTCAATGATCGACGCGCTCGCCCTTCCGGTCCGAATCTTGGCCAATTCCCGATCCAAATAAACCGTTGCCTTGTCGAACTCCGGCTGAACTCTTTTGATTACTTCTTTATAATCCATAGATTTTTAATTAAAGAATTTTATCTTTTGCATTTCGCATTCAAGAGAGGTCGCTCCTCGGCGTACTCGCCGAGGTGCGACCTCTTGTAACTTGCATTTTGATTTTGCATTTTCACCCGTATTCCCAACATCTTCAATATACCACACCCCATTTTATTGTTAATCTTGACAAAAATTAAATATCCAGCATAAAATTCTCGATTGCCAGTTTCGGATTCGCGTTGGTTGCCGTTAAAGTCACATTCAGATCGTGAATTTTCTTCAATATGGCGGCGATTTTCTCCAATGTATAGGGATTTTCTTTTGTTTTGCCAAACACGAATGGCGCGCTAGCTTGGCAGGAGCAAGACTCCTGCGAATCTCGCAGGAGTCTTGCTCCTGCGGCTTTGGCCGTTGTCTCTTCGCGTGGATCGGACCCACGCAAGGGATTCTTCTGCGTGGGTCCGACCCACGCAACATCCCCGTTTTCGGTTTTATTCAATGTTTCCAACATCAGCTTGCGGAAATGGAATTGCCAAATTTCCATGATTTCATCCAAATTCGCGTCTTCATTTTCAATATCGGTGATTTTTTTGGCATAAGCGAATTTTTCCGGCAATTCGGCGTTGATGATTTTGGCAAACTCCTTGGCGTTCGCCCGCCATTTTTTTAATTGTTCGGGGTTGGCGATAAACTCGGCCAATCTCCCCGGCCGGCCGAAAGATAGTTCCACGATCTCCCCGGCAAGCGTTTCATCAATTTTATCGCCGCTTTTTAAAATCAAATCTTTCGCCATAATTTCCATTTCCTTTTCCGGCACAAAATTAAATTGCACGGTCTGGCAGCGCGACCGGATGGTTTCCAGAAGGCGTTGCGAATTTTGCGTAACCAAAACAATGATCGCGTCGCCCGGCGGTTCCTCAAGGGTTTTCAACAGGCAATTTTGGGCCTCGCCGTTCATCAGTTCGGCATTATCAACGACCGCCGCTTTATATGGCCCCAACGCCGGCTTAAACGACAGCTTATTGATCAACCCGCGAATTTGGTTAACCGTAATTTCTCCGGCCGTTTTGCCGGTTTTAGAATCAATCAGCGGCTTCACGAACAAAAAATCCGGGTGCGCCGCGCCCTCGGCAAGACTGGTTCCCAAAATCCGCGACAACCATTCCAAGGCCGCGGTTTTCTTGCCCGCCTTGGACGGCCCGCTGAATATGTAGGCATGGCCCAAACGGCCATTATCCTTGGCCGCTTCAAGAGACTGAAGTTGTTTTGAATGCCCAACAAACACAAAATTGAAAATGTAAAAACCAAAGATCAAAATGACAAGTTACGCCATAGGAACATCCGTCCTTTGGCGGAAAAATGCTAAAATGTCGGTTTTGGGACATTTTATAATTTTACATTGCCATTTTCCATTTTGATTTTTCAATTTTAAATTAATCCAAAGCGATACTTGTCGGATATATTACTTTTTAGTCATTATGCTCTTTTTATAGAAGTCGAGATTTTCCAAAACCGCGCCCGTGCCTTTGGCCACGCAAAGCAACGCGTTATCGGCCACCGCGCAGGGCACGCCGATGGAATTGGTAACCAGTTCCGCGAGGTTCGCCAAGAGGCTGGATCCGCCGGCCAGCACCATGCCTTTATCCATAATATCGGCGGAAAGTTCCGGCGGCGTTTCGCGTAAAACCGCTTTGATCGTTTGCATAATCTCGACCAGCGAATCCTGCACCGATTCGCACACTTCGTTTGAATTTATTTTAACGGTGCGCGGCAATCCGCTCACCAAATCGCGGCCGCGAATCTCCAACACCTTGGGGTCCTTTTCGGGAATCGCCGTGCCGATATTGATTTTGATATCTTCGGTAGTCTGGTCGCCGATGGCCAAATTATGCTTTCGCTTCACATAATCGGCAATGGCCGCGTCCATTTTATCGCCCGCCACGCGCAACGACTGAAAATTAACGATCCCGCCCAGCGAAATCACCGCCACTTCCGTGGTGCCGCCGCCAATGTCAACGATCATATTGCCCGAACAAGAGTGAATGGGAATCCCGGCGCCGATCGCCGAAAGGATCGGTTCCTTGCAAAGATAAACCGCCTTGGCGCCCGCGTTCATCCCGGCTTCAAGCACGGCGCGGCGTTCGGTGGAAGTGATTCCGGCCGGCACGCTGATTACCAGCTCCGGCTTGAAAAAATGGAACTTTCCCGAAACCTCGTTGATAAAATAGCGTATCATCGCCTGCGTTACGACAAAATCGGCGATAACTCCGTCTTTCATCGGCCGGTAAACCCGGATAGCGTCCGGAGTCCGGCCGATCATCTCGTTGGCTTCGCGCCCCACGGCCAGAATTTTATTCTCGTCCAGATCAACCGCAACCACGGAAGGCTCCTGCAGAACCACTCCCTTTTTCGGCACAAACACCAATGAATTCCTCGTTCCCAAGTCAATTCCTAATTTCATAGTTTTTCGATATTTTCGTTCTTTTACTCTAGCTTATTAGCTATTTTTTGGCAATGAAAATCCATGAAACGAATGTTACCGATAAAACCGCCGCCCCTCCGGAAAAGAAAAGCCATTGAAAACCCAGCGGGTCTATCAGCAAACCCGCGACCAAAGAGCCGAGAGCGACCCCCAGCGGCGCGAACATTGTGTCCAAAGCGCCGGCTTCTTCAGGATCTTTCTTTAATTTGCGCGCGACAAACGACGAGCGGCCGGCGTTGCAGACAAATGATCCCGCGCCTTTGAAAAAATCCGCGGCAAAAACCGAAACATAATTAAAACACACCGCCGGGAAACCGAAAAATATCGAAAACAACCCCGCAACGGTCGCGCCCGCCATCACGCTTTTCTCCCCCGCGTCGCTTTGCCGCGGCCGGATGAAAAGAATGTAAACAACCGAAAAAAACGCCGACGATGCCGCCGCGTAAAAAATCACCGCGTTCTGGCTCCATGCGAGAAAATTTTTCAAAAACAAAACAAAAAATGCCGCGTAGAGCCCGCCCAGCCACAACACCGAAAAAGATACCGCCAGATACGGAAGCGCGCGCGGCCGCGCCGCTTCTTTAACCAGACTCCCCCATTTCACCAGCCATTTGCCGATTGAAATGCTCCGATGATCCAATTCCGCCGCCGCGCGCCACAATTTCGCCCCGGCAGTCGCCAACGCCGCCAAAGTTATCGCCACGCTGATCGCGAAAACCGGAGGAAATCCGACTTTCCAAATCAAAAAACCGCCGATCAACGGCGCGGCAATATCCGCCCAAAGCGGCGCGTTGTAAAACCAAGAAAAACCGCGTTCAACATTGGCGGACGGATAAGCCATCATCAAAATGCGCGACGATGTGAAAAACAGCGACGCCGCCACGCCCAGCATTATCTGCGCGGCAAAAAAAATCCCGATATTGCCGTCAACCGCCATGGCCAAAGCATAGGCGGCGTAACCGGCAATACCGACCATCATCAACAGCGCCGGGTTGGCCTTGCGCGATAAAAATCCGGCAAAGGGCGCGAAAAGCGCGATCGGCAGATAGATCAGCAGATAAGAATACCCGATCTGCGGCAAACTCAATCCCTGCGCCGCCAAATACAAAGGAAAATAAGCCGAAAACAGCTTGTACCCGAACATCAAAAGGAAGTGAACCATCGTCACATCCCGCGTCACATCATTGCTGTTATTTTCCATCATTCAACCGAATTGATATACCGCATAACAAGTTCGCAGTATTTATTATATTGATCAATCGCCTGGCCCACGGTTTCATAAACTCCGCTTTTATCCAAATTATTGTATTCGTGAACGATCGCGTTGCGAAATCCCGCGCTCTTGGCAATTTCCTGCGCAAAATCCGGCGGTAAAATTCCAAACTTCCCCATTGCCAAAAAACCGTCGCGGTAAGTTTTTGGCGCCTCGATTTTTGGATCCGCCAATTGGGTTATCAGATATTCGTTGATGTCAATCGCGCGGCCGATTGTTTCCATAAGTATATTTTTCAACGCCGAATATTTTATATAGTCGCCCGCAATTTCCACAAGCGCCATTTTGGAAAATCCGGCCAATTGCTCCAACCCGGCGGTCATCAAATTTACCTTTTCAATTACAAAATTTTTATTGATCATATCATTTTAAGCCGTTTTTTAACCATCTTTTCTTTCAAGTCAAACAAGCTTTTGCTTTCCACATAATCGCGAAAAGCATAAATTTTAAATTTAATAAAATCAAGCTCGTCGCCATATAGCAATATTCCGCCTTCCATTACCTGATGGCGGAAAAGCGGATCAGCGTGGTGTAGCGATTTAACATCAATCTTGTTGCTTTGCAACGCGGCCGTGAATTCATCAATTATCTCAATAATTTCTTTAAACTGCAAAAAGTTTTTCCCCAAAACCGCGATATCAACATCGCTATCCTCTTTGGCCATCCCCTTGGCCACCGAACCATAAAGCACCACAAGCCTCAACCCGTGTTTTTCCCCGATCTGGCGGCCCGCATCTTTAATTTTCTCCATCGTTGGTATTTGCATAGCTCTATGGTATCAAAATCAAGCAAAAATAAAAAGACATTTCATTTAAATCCCTAAAAAGGAAAAAATGTTTTAAAATGTCTCTCAACTCACAAAAGGTGTATTACGCTATCCAACTCAACATAGCGAAGAGCTTGCCAGAGCATAACACGAGTTCGCAGAGAAATAATTGGCACAGTTAGATTCTGCAAATCATCTGCTGTAAGCCAACTTACCGCTCCGCTCTTAAGTTTTTCCTCGTATACGCTCGTCCTTTGCGAGTCGTAAAATCTCGTAGGCATAATAAGAGCCAAATCATTCGTGCCATCTTCCTTGCTTAACTGAGCCGGTATCAACACAAATGGCGATTCAGTCAAACCTACCTCTTTTCTCCAGTTGGACAAATCAAGACCAGCTTCTTCTCTTGCTTCGCGCACAATCGTTGCCGCAATGGATGAATAATATCCATTCGTTAAATCGGCGAACGATTGCGCGCCCCCAATCGCTTCATTCTTTCCAGAAAGATCCACATCGTAGAGAGAATCTTTTGCCGTACGTCGCCGGACCAATATCTCTGGTTTTTCGCCAATCCATCTAACTAAACCAACGAAAAAACCAATCGTCGCGGCAACTTGATGTTTATCATTAACAAGCTGACTAACCTTCGTAATATTTTTGGAAGGATCGATTATTATCGACTTTGCCAATTTTTAACCTCCATTTCGGCCTTCTAGTAGAAGAGCTTATTTTATAAGATCACGGATTTTCTTTTTTGTCAAATTGTAAAATTTGGGCGTTGGGATAAAATGAAAATGTATATTCTTTCTATTATTATGTCGCGCAAATTTCGGACTTTTCTTTTTGGATTTTTTGTTTTGCTGTTCGCGGTCGCGGCGCCGGCGCTGGCGCTTTACGCGCAAGGGTACCGGATCAACTGGCCGCTGGAAGCCGGCAAAAAGCTGGTGGTGATGACCGGCGGATTTTTCGTTAAAGCAACCCCGAAACAAGTCAGCGTCTATGTGAACGAAAGATTGAAAAAACAGACCGATTTTTTCTTTGATTCGGCGCTGGCGGACAACTTGCTCCCCCGCAAATACAAGTTTGAAATCAAAAAACCCGGATATCAAACTTGGGAAAAAAATCTGGAAATAAAAGAAAAAGAAGTCACCGAAGCCCGAAACATCCTTCTTTTCCCGGATCGAATCAATTTTACCAATATCGGAAAAGACATCCGAGAAATTTTGCCTTCGCCCGACGGCCAAAAAATCGCCTTGCGCGAAAACGGCGAAAACGGCTGGAGCTTGAAACTCTACGACATTTCCCAGAATATCACATTAAAACTGGCCAACCAGAATAATTTCGCGGGCAAAAATCCGGAATTCTCCGATTGGGATTGGATCGATGCCAAAACATTGGAAGTAAAATCAAATTCCGCCGCGGCCTCATCCACATACGATATCGCCATCGATAAGAATCCTCCCCGCCTGACAAAAAAAACAAACTCAAACGCGACCTCCACGGCAATGTCGGCAAACGCAAAAGCGGACGATAAATATTATTTGGGAGACGACGGTTTTGTCTATAAAAACGACAACGCCGCGGCTCCCGCCAAGGCCGGACCCGCCCAAATAACTCCCGCGCCGGATACCGATCGGCAATTATGGGTTTTTGGCAATTATATTTTTGCCCGCGAAGGTTCGCGGCTGTATGTTTCAAACTCATCCTTGGAAACATTCTCGAAAATTTCCGACAATTTGTCCGGCGAACCGAAACTTTCCCCCGATGGCAAAAAGGTGGCCTACGCATCCGACTCCGAAATCTGGGTGTTCTATCTTGAAAGCAAAACTGATCAGCCCCAAGCCGCCGCAAGCGACAAAATTTTTATCGCGCGGCTTTCCGAGAAAATCGCCGATTGCGACTGGTTCAATTCCGATTACTTGATTTTTGTCGCCGGCGACAGCGTCAAAACCGCCGAGATTGACAATCGCGACAAAATCAATTTTGCCGATTTGGCCAAAGTATCGGCAATTTCCGGACAAGAGCAAAACAAGCCGGCGGAAATGTTCGTGCGCCAAGACAAAAAAATCATCTATTTGTTCGCCAATAACGCCCTCTACAAATCCGATCCGATAGAATAATTTGCAACAAAGCGAAGTCTCCCCCGTTTTTTGTTTTGCCGCCAAGACGCTCAAATTGAGGAGCGGCGCGGATTATTTTACCTTTGTTCCCGTATTTTTGATTTCCGCGGCAATGGCATTGCGCCCTTCAGTAAAGTCTTTCAAAGACAAGCTGTGAGGCTCAATGCGCGTATCAACCATTCGCCTGATTCGCCGCAGAATAAAACTATCTTCAATTTTCACCGGTTTTTTGGGAATAACCGCAACATCAATGTCGCTATTCTCTCCGGCCGTGCCCTTTGCCCAAGAACCGAATAAATAAAAGCTACCGGAAAATTACATTCATCCAGTTTTTTTGCGTATCTATTAACAATTTTTATTGCTTGGCTTTTTGACATAATTCTTCGTAAATTTCTTTAATCTTTTCAAAATATTTTTTCGTATAAGCGGAATTGCATCTTTTATAAAAATCCAGTTTATATTACGCCAGCATCATAATATCCCCCAACCAATTGCCGCCGATGATCTTGTTTTCATAAAACTACCGGCGAGATGAAGCCGGCGCTTTCTATGAATTTTTTGGAAATCACATATTGTGACGGCAGTTGGATGTCTGTGGCCAGTTTCTGCAACTTTGATACATCCTGCAGAGTTCCGGTCAGCTTAATCTCAAAAGCAATCTTTTTATCGAGGATGGCGTCAATTTCGGCAGTGTTGCGCTTGTTGTAAAAGCTTACCTTGCCATAACGGACTAACTGATTGATTACCGCGTTTTCAAACAATTGCGCATCGTTTACATTGCCCATCACCTGCAGCAATCCGGTATCGCTGAAATAAACCTTCCGGCCGCCGGCGACCGCTTTATCAATGCTTTTTGTGTAGCGCGGCAAGAGGTTTACAACAAAAGTCCCCTGTAAAAATTCAAGGTAATGATAAACTTTTGGCCGGTTAATCCCAAGCTCGGCTGCCAGCCGAGTAACATCAATCAATGATCCGATTCTGGGGACCAAAAGCAGTAACAGGTCCCGCAGTTCCTGGATATCCTTGTAATCCGATAAAATCTTTAAATCTTTTTCAAAGAATGAAGAGAATATATTTCTCAGTATTTGCTTTTTAGCATCAATATCGGACTCCAATACCACCGCGGGGAACCCGCCATAATGGACGAAATCATTATAATCAGTTTCAAATTTTTTATAATTGAAGATGGTGTTGTTCTTCAGGGATTGCAAAATACCATCAATCATCGCTTCCTTTTCTTCGATTTTGTCTTTGAAGTACAGGTATTCCTGAAAACTTAAAGTTGGCAGTTCAAAAAGGAATTTTCTGCCCGAAAGCGATTCGGGAAATAAATTTTTCAAATAATAGTTAGACGATCCGGTAACAATGAATTTAACTCGGTAATGATCGATTAAGTATTTGATTATCTTGGTCATTTCCGGGTAGATTTGAATTTCATCAATAAAAATTACCAATCGGGCATTATCAGCCTTCTTAGCCATCTTTTCCAGGTTCCGATAAATATTGCTGTAATCAATGTCTTCAAAGATCTTTACATCCAACGGATTTTCAAAATCAAACCACAATTTGGGCTGGTTGCCCGCCCAATTAAAAATCTGGCGCATCAAAGTGGTTTTACCGACCTGCCTCATACCGGTGACCACCAGCGCCTCTTTGCTATCAAAATATTTCACCAAGCTATTGAATAAAATCCTTTTTTTGTATTTTTCCATAGTGTAATAAAATAATTACAAAAAAGCGTAAATATGTAATCATTATATTACACTGCGATAACGCTGTCAAATTAAACACCGGTTTTTAACACAACGCTAAAAGCCGCCCCTCGCTTGCGCTTGGGGCGGCTATATTTTTCTATAAACTATTCACCATAAACTCCCCTACCGTTTCGCCCATTGCGGGGCGCGGCGGGCTTTCTTCAAGCCGGGTTTTTTGCGCTCTTTCATGCGCGGATCGCGCGTTAGGTAGCCGGACTTTTTCAAGCGCTTTTTGAAATCGGCGTTAAACAACACCAGCGCGCGGGTAATGCCGTGGCGCAACGCTTCGGCTTGCGCGTTGATGCCGCCGCCCTTGACCAGCGCGGTAACCCGGAATCTGTCGGTGCAATTCATTTTGACCAGCGGCGCTTCGATGATATTTTTGAATTCAACGGTCTTGAAATATTGGTCGAACGGCTTGTCATTGACTAAAAATATTTTATCGCCGCGGGTATAAAGGCGGACGCGCGCGATCGCGGTCTTTCTGCGGCCGATAGATTCATAATATTTATCGGTCTTCTTCCTGCCCGAAGCGTCCAGAGGATCGTTGGCAACGCTGTCTTCAACTTTGATCTCCGCGATTTTTACGGCAACGATTTCCGGAGTTTCTTCGATCTTTTTTACCGCCGGATGCGCTTTTTTTACCGCGGGTTTAGTCGCCGCGGCCTTAATCTCTTTGGGTTCAATTTTTTGAGTATCCTTGGTTTTTGCCATATTTATTTGCATTACTGTTGCACGGTCAACCGTTTTATCATTTGGTCGCGCAATTTGTTGGTCGGAAGCATGCGGTACACCGCTTGTCGCAAAAGCTGGCCGGGATTCTTCTCCATCGTTTCCCCCATTGTGGTTGCTTTCAAACCACTCATGTAACCGCTGTAACGATAATCTTTTTCCTGCTCAAGCTTCTTGCCGGTAATCGTCACTTTCCGGAAATTTTTAACCGTCACAAAATCGCCCGCGTCAACATTTTTGGCGAATCCCGGCTTATCTTTGCCCCGCAAGAATACCGCGACAATTACCGCGAGCTTTCCCAAAACCATCCCCGTGGCATCGATTGTTCGCTTTTCTCTTTTAATGGAAGTCGTTTTCATAACTAAGATTTTATTTCTTCTTTCTTTTCAATTTTGGCGGTCTTTTTGGTTTTCTTTGCCGCGACCTGCTTGATTTTCCCCTTGACCGTTTCAACAACCGGCGGCCGATCCAGCAATTCAACCACCGCCATGGGCGCTCCATCCTTAAGTCTTTGGCCCAAAAGCGCGACGCGAGTATATCCGCCGACACGATCTTTAAAGCGGGGCGCGATCACCGCCGTCAATTTGCGGCTGGCGACTTCGGGCAATATTGACGCCAAAGCTTTTTTTGAAGCCAAATCGCCGACCTTCGCCTTGGTAATCAATCTCTCGACAAAAGAGGCGGCCTGGCGCGCGCGGACCTTGGTGGTTTGAATCTTTTCCCGCAATATCAGATTGACCGCCAAAGAACGCATAAACGCTCTTCTTTGATCGGTTTTCCGGCTGAATTTTTTACCTTTAATTCTCTTGTACATAATAATATTATCAGAACTCAAATGCCAAAATCAAAATTTAATCGGTTAGATTATGCGTTGAAAACATTTCGAAACATCGTAAAATGACTGACCAATATCTCCGAAGCCTGCGCGAACGCGGTTTCCGGAGTAATGGTGCCGTCGGTTTCGATTTCAAAAATTACTTTGTCGAAATCCGTCCGGTCGCCTACGCGCATATTTTGAACCTTGAAACCAACTTTTTTAACCGGCGTAAACATCGCATCCATCGCAATCACCCCGATTTCCAGCTTGGCCTTGGTTTGGCGCATTTCTTTTGACATATAGCCGGTCCCTTTTTCAACCTTGATTTCCATTTCCAATTTGGAACTTTTCGCGGTCAAACTGGCGATGTGGGTTTCGGGATTGGCAAGCTCCAGCTGGCTGGGAATCTCCAAATCCGCGCCGGTAATCTCTTTCTCGCCCTTGGCCTTCAACACGCAAGTCTGCGGCTCGTCGCCGGTCAGCTTGAATCTTAATTGGCGAACATTGATCATCAATGTGATCACATCTTCCATCACTCCCGCGATCGTCGAAAATTCATGCGGCACGCTTTTGATATTTATCTGGGTAACGGCGGCGCCTTCAAGCGACGACAGCATCACCCGCCTCAACGCGTTGCCGACGGTAACGCCATAACCGGGGTACAGCGCCTCGATTTCGATTGACGCGCTGTTGCCTTTTTTATCAATTACTTTGGGTTCAAGCGGTAATGGTATCATGATTTTTTGCCGTAAATCCTCGAACGTTTTACCGCGTCACACGCGGGTATTCGCGTCCAGGAAATCAACGACATTTAAATAATTTTCAATTCCCAATTTCCAATGTTCAAACTTGGAATTTTTTATCTGGCGTAAAATTCAAACACCGAACCGATCTCGGCGGGCAAAGCCAATTCCTCCATTGAAATATCGCCCACTCTCTTGCCCTCCATTTTGTCCGCGTCAAGCGACAGCCATAACGGCGTTTTGTAAGATTTCAAGGCCGGCTGTAATTGAACAAAGTAAGCGTTCTTGATTTTGCGCGGCGCCACGGAAACCACATCTCCTTTAATAACCCTGTATGAAGGCAAATTGACCGGCTTTCCGTTGACCAAAAAACTCTTATGGCTCACCAGCTGCCTCGCCGCGAGCCGGGAAGGCGCGAATCCAAGCCGGAACACAACATTGTCCAACCGCCCTTCAAGCGCGCCCATCAGCGCCAGCGGCAGGTCTTCGGCGCTTCCTTTTTTCGCGAGAACGGCTTTCACATAGTTCTTGAATTGCTGTTCGCGCAGGTTATACCACGCCTTCACGCGCTGTTTTTCGCGCAATTCCCGGCCGAATTCCGAAAGGGAGCGCGCCCGGCGCTTTCCTTTTTTGCCCGGAGCGGTCGGACGGCGCACCATGGCGCATTTCTGGCCGTAACAGCGGCTTCCCTTGAGAAGCAGTTTGGCTCCCGCGCGGCGGCAAATCTTGCATTTTATGTTCGTTTCCATGTTTAATAACTTAAATCTTAAAGCGAAAAGTGTAAAGCGAGAATACGAATTTGTATTTTTGCTTTGCGCTTTTAGCTTTTAGCTTTTCACTTTTACACTCTTCGGGTCTTTCTCGGCTTGCAACCATTGTGCGGGATCGGCGTGATGTCTTTTATCGAAACAATGTCAATACCGCGCGCCGCCAGCGACCGGATCGCCGAATCGCGGCCGGAACCGATGCCCTTCACCAAAACCTGCACTTTCTCAACCGCCATCTTCTTTATGATTTCGGCCACGGCTTCCGCGACTTTGGAAGCCGCGAACGGCGTGCCTTTCTTGGTACCCTTGAAACCGATGCTTCCCGAAGACTTCCAGCATAAAATATTCCCGCTTTCATCGGCGAACGAAACAATCGTATTGTTGTATGACGAGGAAATGTAAACCATTCCTTGCCTTGTGCGCCCGGGCATTTTTACGGTGAATTCCTTTTTTGCCTTGGCCTCGACGGCATCCCGCTCTTTCAACAATTCCTCTTTATTTTGAGTGGCAACATGCTTCTTACCCATTGTAATTAATTTAAAATGTAAATATCAAAATGAAAAATTATTGTGTTGGAATTTTTACAAAAATTTCAACTGTATATCATTCCTTAATTTTGATTTTTGATTTTTTAACTTTTAATTTGTTATGTCGGCGTCGCTGCCGGTTTGCGGCCCGAACCCACGGTCTTGCGGATATTACCGCGCACGGTTCTGGTGTTGGTCCGCGTTCTTTGGCCCCTGACCGGCAAATTGCGCGAATGGCGCATACCTCTCCAAGCCACGATGTCCTTCAAGCGTTTGATGTTCATCATCACATCGCGTTTCAAATCGCCTTCCACGCGGTAATTCTTCTTGACTATTTCCTCGATCAATTTCATCTGTTCCGGCGTCAAATCTTTTGCCTTGACGGTTGGGCCGATCTTGGCTTCGGCAAGCACCACTTTGGCCGATGATCTCCCGATCCCGTAAATGTATCCAAGCGCGATTCCGATTTGTTTGTTGTCCGGTATGTTTACACCGATTATGCGTGGCATATGAATTCTTTAAAAATTATGGCGCGAAACGCAAAACAAAAACTCAAGCTCTATTTTTATATTTGTCTTCGAGCTTTCAATTTTGTTTTATGTTTTTACCCCTGTCGCTGTTTATGCTTCGGATTTTTCTTGCAAATAACATAAATCCGGTTGTCTCTTTTGACGATCTGGCAATCCTTGCAAATTTTTCTTAATGATGCTCTGACTTTCATGATTGTAATAAATTGGGTTCTCGCGCCGGAATATCAACCCCGCCGCGACCGGAAGATGTTTTCTCCGGACTCCTCATTCTCTTTGTTTCCCGCGGCAAGCCAACGGGGTGCAAAAAGAATTAAAGAAATTATTTACCGCGATACACTATTCTTCCTTTTTTTTCGTCATAAGGACTCATTTCAACCGTGACGATATCGCCATTCAGAATTTTTATCCTAAACATTCTCAACTTTCCCGCCAAGTGGCCGATCACTTCCCGGCCATCGGAAAGCTTTACGCGGAATTTGGCGTTCGGTAAAGATTCAAACACTTGTCCTTGAAATCTCAATACTTTTTTATTTTCCATTGAAACAATTTATAAGTATACCAGAAAGCTTCATTAAAGTCAAATACCGATACCGTAATCACTCACTGGGGAGCAAATTTGTTGAGGTTTGACCTCGAGAATTTGTATTTTGAGGTCAATCCTCAACGAATTTGCGGTAAGGGCCGGCGCGAATTTGAAGGTCAAACCTCTCGCAAGCCGAGGATTGACCTTCAAATTCGCTATTTTTACTTCCCGGTGAGGGGTTACCCAATACCCGCTTCACACTTCTCGCGCCCGATTCATTCCAATATGGTCCAAACTTCAATCCGGTCCAATTCCCGGGGAACATTCAACCGCCAGGGCGGCGAAAGCTGTATCTGGGCGTCTTTCATCCCGGGTTGGCTCATCAGAAATAATCGCGCTTCCTGAAGCCCCTTCTCGGATAGGCCTTTTTTCAAATCCGCTTCGCCCATCCCCGAATAAATCATCACTTCCGCGGCCGCGGTCAAAGAAGGCTTGCCGTTCGCCGGATCAATCCCGGCATACGACGATTTAATGGCCAAGCTTTTTTCGTTCGCGAAGCTTCCGGCGGGAATTTTACCCGTTATAAAATCTTTGCTTAAATTTTCAAGATCGGATTTTTTGTAAGCCACCGTGCTTGCTTTGGCCACCATCTGGCCGCCGATTTTGGCAATGCTGTCCCCGGCTTTCCCGATGATGGTTGTCGTGCCCAATTCAAATTTCTCAACGCTGGCGTCAACGATTTCCAGCCCCTGTTCTTTAACTTTGGCTTGGAGTTCTTTTTCAATTTCTTCCTTGGCAAGATCGGCCATCGCGATTTTGGCATTGTCGATATCCTCTTTTTTCACCTCGGGAGCGCTGTTTTGCGATCCGCCCGTGAACTTTTCAAACGATTGGCCGTAAACAAATGTATATTGCGCCGTGCCCACCAGCCCGGGAACCGAGAATACCGACGCGTCAATATTATATTTTTCGCCCGCGATCGCGGCAATCACCTTCACCGTGGTCGATGATTTTGGTTCCAGAACAACATCCTCGGTCGTCTTGAACCACGGCGTTTCATCACCGGCCAAAGCGGGTTGGAATTTATCCAAAGGCGCTTGCAGGCGCGTGCCTTTAACCAATCTTTGCGCGGTCGTATAATTATTAAACAATTTCACCGTTCCCTGCGCCATTCCCTGCACATCTTTCTTGCCGGTCACCGGAAATTCTCCTTTTATCGTGTTGCTCACGGAAATCGCAAATCCCGGAATCAAATTTTTTTCTCTATTGATTTCCAGAGTCGCCGGATCAACGCCGACTTTAACATCCTGCCGTAAAATCGAGGTCGCGGGCCATATTTTGACTGTGGCCTTGGCAAATTTCAAATCCAAGCCATACATCGCCAACGCCACAACCGCCGCCGCAAGCGCCAATTTCAAAATCAATCCCTTGAAAAAACTTTTTTCTTTGATTTTTTCTGAATTCTGCCGGCCATCCAGATTCATCCGGTTGACAAAAGTCATTCTTGGCTTTATTCGCGGTTCAATCGTTTCAACCGGCAGATCTTCCGGCTCCAAAAGCGCGTTTTGCTCCAAATCGGTTTCCTCGAATTTCCGCTCCGCGTTTCTATTCGCCGGCGGCATAATATCAATTACTTTTTTAACCATAATTTAAAAAAATATCTCTGTTTAGAGTTCAACGCTTATATTGTAACAAAAAATTATTCCCGACGCCAACCCAATACCTAAATTTTCAATTTTCAATTACCAATTTTCATTAAATTTTCAATAATCAATTTTCAAACAAATGCAATACATTCCGTTTGATCATTGGAACATTGGTCATTTATTGAAAATTGAAAATTGGTAATTGAAAATTGTTTAAGTGTATTTATCCGCAATCGCCGACGCCGCGAATGAAAACGGCTTGATCATCGGCTCAAACCCGTTGCCGCGAATCAGCCCGGTGACTTCGCGAATCATTTCCCGCGTGGCGCCGCGCTCGCCCACATCGGCGTGAATATAGGAAAAATCCCATTTCAAATTATCGGGCGACAAAAGTTTGCGCAATTCCAAAGTTTCGCGCAAAACCAGCGCCAGCTCGCAAGATAACAATACTTCCTGCAAAATCCTTTGCTTGAAATTGTAAAATTTTTTGCCGCCGTAGCTGATTTTTTTCAAAAAAAACCGCCCGCCCGCGCCCAAACGCCGCACCACGATCGTGGCCGGAAAATGCGGATAATCAAGCGATGCCGAATCGCACCCCACCACAATTTCATAATCCTTTCGCGGCTGTTCGTTCATATACGAAAAAATCTCCTCAATGACATCATCAAAGCTCAAATTCCCCTTGGTCGGATTGAAAAAATATCCCTCGCGAAAATTTTCCATATTTTTGCTTGATTTCCCAATTCTTGATATTACCACCTCCAACAAAAATATCAACGCATTTTCGCAACACCCAAAAAAACATTCCCACATTCTTGAGAATGTGAGAATGTCCGTATCTCCATCCGCGCGATTTAAGCATTATTTAAATCATATTTAAATCGTATTTTGCCCGCGAAAATTAAATTTTTGCCGATGCAACAATGGCGCAAAATTCTTTGGGGTCAAGGGACGCGCCGCCGACCAGCAAGCCGGAATAATTAGCGTCTTTGATATAGGACGCGGCATTTTTGGAATTTACCGAACCGCCGTAAAGCAGTGAAATTTTTTCATTGGTGATATTAACGATAAACTGGCGCACCACTTTGGCCTCTTCGGGGCCGCAGGCTTGGCCGGTGCCGATCGCCCACACCGGTTCATAGGCAATCATCACCGGCGCGGTGTTCAAATCAACGCCTTTCAGCCCTTCCTTTATCTGCGCCTCCACGATATCCGTAATTTTGCCGTCAATGCGCTGTTCGCGGGTTTCGCCGCAACAAAATATCGGCGCCAATCCCGCGGCCAGCGCGGCTTTCACTTTCTTGTTGACGGTTTCGTCCGTCTCGCCAAAGATATGCCGCCGTTCGGAATGTCCGACGATAACATAACCGCAACCCGCGGCCTTCAACTGCGTTGGCGAAATCTCTCCGGTGAACGCTCCCGAATTCTGCCAGTGGCAATCTTGGCCGCCCAATCCCGCCGCGCTTTTCAAAATTTCTTTGGCGGTTTCCAAATAGCACGCGGGCGGACAAACCGCCGCGGCGATTTTTGAGCTTTTTTTAATTCCCTTTTTATATCCCAAAAGGATTTTTTTGGCCTCAATTCTGTTTTCCGGATTGCACTTCCAATTCCCCACAATGTATTTCATATTTGAATTTTTAATCAGCGACAGAAGCAAGACTCCTGCCGTTCGTTAATTGTGATTATTAATTTTATAGTTGTTAATTGTAATTACTCCATTATACCAACCATCCCTATTTTCACAAACCAACCGCCTAAAAAATTGGATAATTTTAGCGACCGCTAAAAATATCAAATCAGGGTTTGGATATAAAAAGAGCCTGTTCCATTCATACCGGAACAGG
>LQYC01000154.1_pt1 | contig 24377 bp, 27 predicted proteins | sample 661771 | NCBI WGS metagenome assembly LQYC01 (sample SAMN03483023, study PRJNA281117) | bioreactor metagenome | isolation source: benzene-degrading methanogenic enrichment culture from a contaminated... | place: USA: oil refinery in Oklahoma | collected 2011-05
TTTCGAGCGAAAAGAATGAAGAATGAGGAGGCATATTTAAGCTAAATCCGGCGACGAATGATGAATTCTTTGCAGCCGAAAAATGGAAATTGCAGTTGAAGCTAATTCGGCGACAGACCCAAAAGAATATGCCACAAGAAAAAATTTATGTTATCGGGCATAAATCGCCCGATACCGACACGGTTTGCTCGGCGATCGCCTATGCCGAATATCTCAAAAAAAACAAGGTTAACGCGGTGGCCGCGGTTTGCGGCGATTTGAATCCGGAAACCAAATTCGTGCTGGATTATTTCAAGGTCGGCAAACCCCAAAAAATGACTTCCGCCTCGGGAAAAACCCTGGTATTGGTCGATCATAACGAAACCGGCCAGATGCCCGAAGGCGCGGATACGGCCAGGATTATCGAAGTCATCGACCATCACAAAATTTCTTTCCAAGGGAACGAACCGATAAAATTCCGCACCGAACCGGTTGGATCAACCGCGACCATTGTCGCCGGAATAATGCTGGCCGACAAATTCAAAATCACCAAGCAATTGGCCGGGATTCTGGTTTCGGCGATATTGTCCGACACCGTGGTTTTCAAATCGGCAACCACCGCCGAAATTGACGCTAAAACCGCCAAGACGCTTGGCAAAATCGCCAAAATATCCAATTTAAAAACTTTCGGCATCGAAATCAAAAAACAAAAAGCCAGCCTGAAAGGACTTACCGCGGAACAAATTCTACATTCCGACTATAAGGAATTTGATGCTAACGGAAAGAAATTTGCCGTCGGCCAAATCGAAGTAGTGGACATAAGAGAAGCCAAAAACCGCACGGCAGAGATCCTTCGGCAAATGGAAAGCAACAATACGGAAAACAATTTGGCGTTCACCGTACTGATGGCCACCGATATCATCAATTGCGGATCCCAACTCTTAATTGCCGGCGATGCCGCGCCGATCGAAAAAGCTTTCGGCAAAACCTGCGCCAATAACGCGATTTATATGGAAAATATGATGTCTCGCAAAAAAGACCTCCTGCCGCCCGTAATGAAAGCAATCGGTTAGCCGCTCAATATTGCCAAAAGCGAATTTGTTGAGGTTTGACCTCAACTTTACCTCAACTTTAGGAATAATCTTGAATTGCGAAACGCTTTTGCATTCGAGGTATTTGAATTTAATGGTTTCGTAATTTAAAGCAATAAGCAATAACAATATGTTTACCGGAATAATAACAAATTTGGGCAAAATCGCGGAAATAACCACCGCGAAATTGGTTGTTGAAACCGGCGCGGATTTTTGCGCCAAGCTGGAAATCGGCGCCAGCGTCGCGATCAACGGCATTTGCCTGACGGTCACGGTTTTTGACAAAAGTTCTTTTGCCGTGGAAGTAATGCCCGAAACCGTGAAACGCACCAATTTGCAATACCTGCGAATCGGCGGCGAAGTAAATCTGGAAATGCCGGCCACCGGAGAATCGTTTCTGGCCGGCCATATTGTCCAAGGCCACATCGACGGCATCGTCCAACTGCGGAGCATAACCGATGACGGCAACAGCCGCGTATTAAAATTTGCCGTGGATAAAACCTTAGTTAAATATATCGTCGAGAAAGGCTCAATCGCGGTCAACGGCGTTTCGTTGACCGTAATCGAAGCGGGAAACGATTATTTCACCGTCGGCATCATCCCCCACACCTGGGACGCGACCATGTTCCACAATTTCAAAACCGGAGATTTTGCCAATATCGAGGTTGATGTTCTGGCAAAATATATTGAAAAACTAATCAAAAAATAGATGAAAGATATTAAAGACATAAAAATCGCCGTCATCAGCGCCGCTTTTCACAAAGAAGTCACCGATAACCTCGAAAAACATTGCGTTGACACCCTCAAAGAAAAAGGATTGTCCGACAGCCAAATCGAAATCACAAAAATTCCGGGCGCGCTGGAAATACCGCTGATGGCCAAAAAAATGGCGAAGAAAAAAATTTATGACGCGATCATCGTCTTTGGCGCGATCCACAAAGGCAAAACCACGCATTTCGAACTGATCTCGCGCGAATGCGCGCGGGGATGCATGGATGTTTCCCTGCAATTCGAAATCCCGGTAATCTTTGAAGTGCTGACCGTAATGGATATCGCCGACGCAATGGATCGCGCCACCCGCGAAAAAGAAAACAAAGGCGCCGAAGCCGCCCTGACCGCTTTGGACATGATCAGGCTGATGTAAACATAAAAATAGATTCAAAAACGGATTTTCAATTTAAATTTCCTATTCTTTGGGGCTTCTTTCGAATTTACTTTTCAAGTCCAGCCATTTCTTTTCGTTATAGGTGATTATGCCGACAAAAACCGCCTTGCCATTATCATCAATAATCATTGTTTTAGCGATATCAAAAATAAATAGCGGATAGTCATGGATATCGGCGGTAATGAGCGGCAACCGCCCTTGATATTTAATTAATTGAGCGGCGTTTAAACAATCACAGAAAGAAATCTGCTTGGGGCTAATTTCATGAGAACGATATTTATACATCGCCGAAAGAAATGCGGCCAATTCAATGTCTTCTTTTTTAATATCCAAAACGGCAAACCGATCAACCCAAGCATTGAGCTTGTCGTATATCGCTTTGTCGTTGCAATAACCGACAAGTTCAAATTTAGTCGAATTCAACACCATCATTTCGCATTGTTTATCGCCCAACAAATCGTAAATTTTACAAAAACGCGCCGCCCTTTTTGAAGATGCAAGCGCGGATAAAATATTGGCATCGAAAAGTATGAATCCATGTTTAAACGGATCCGCCGCATTCACAAACGCCATTTCCATATTTTTCTTTTTCCTTTTTGATAAAAATGTCCCTGATCGACTCAGTCTCCGCCCAAAACTCGTCTTTTTTCAAATCCGACCAAATAAATTTTCTTTTCTCTATTTCTATCTTTTCAATTTTTTTTGTGTTTTTTTCGGCCATATTTTTGACTTGTTTATGGTAATTTAATTATAGCAATTTGACAATAAAAAAGTCAAATTTTTTGTTAATTTTGGATAATAAATTTTCCGACTCCTGTCTGAGCCTTCATATTCTCTGAAGCGACCGAATTTTGGGCTATCCAGGATAATACTTCACCCCTTTTCTCTTCGCTTGAAAAACTGACTTGGAAATTTTTCATTTCCGTGGAATACAGATTATATTTGATTTTGTCTTTGTCGAAAATCAATTTAACGGCCAAGCCGTGGCGCACTTCGTCAGAGAATATCTGGTCAAACAGGAAATTGCCCAGCGAATAAAATATGGGTTTGCCTTTGTAGATTTCGATTGGCTGGACCACATGCGGATGACCGCCCAAAACCGCGTCCGCGCCCGCGTCGATAAATTGGCGGCCCTTAACTTGGGAACCCGGCCAAAAATTTGTCTGGTATTCCGCGCCCCAATGGGCGTAAACAATCACAAAATCCGCACTGCCCCGCGCATCTTTAATTTTAGCCAGCGTGCCCGCGATCGCCGGATCGCCGAATTCGTTATAGCCGATAAAGGCGATTTTCAATCCGTTGATATTTTTTACCAATGCCGGCCCCTCATTGTAAAAATCGCCGAAATAACTGATGCCCGCTTTGTCCAAATACGCCCGCGATTGCGCAAAACCGTCTTTGCCGAAATCCCGCACATGATTATTGGCCAAATTAACGATATTAAATCCGCTATCCTTGAGCGCCTTCGCCAACGCCGGGTCAAAAGTGAAACTGGTATTGTTCGGATCCAGCGGCCGCGGCTTAAAATCCGTGAACGATCCTTCCAAATTCGCCAGAACCAGATCATTGCCCGCCAAAAAATCTTTGATATTTTCAAACGGATAATCCGCGCCCTTGCGGTCAATCTCCCGCTTGATATAACGGTCAAGCAACAAATCACCAAACGCCAGCAAAGTTACCGGCGCGATTTTAACAGTCTCTTCTTTTTCGATAATTTCATTTCTCGCTGTCTTTGCCGGGGTCGCAAAAATCTGATCCCGGCGGCTATCGTTTTCCGAATGGTTAGGCCGCAAGAAAAAAGCAAAAAACGCGGCCAGGCCGAAAATCACCGTGAAAACAGCCGCTCCGATAAATCGCGCGCGCTTTTCGTCTCTGATTTTAACCTTAAACGGTTTCTTTTTTGCCATCGCAACAAATGGCGCACCCGGCGCCGATCACCTTGATTGATATGGTTTTATTTCCCATTGTTTTTTTGCTTATCCTTGAATTACGAAACGCTTTGCATAACGAATTTCCGGTTCTCGAAATTTTGCCCTTCAAAATCCATAATTTTGCAATCTAAAAAGCCGCCTGCTTGGCGGCGACTTTGAAATTATGCCGGAAATGGCTGAAGAAGCCAACCGCCGCCTTCTTTATGCGCTTCAATGCATTTTTGACTGCCGTGTTTAACCTTTTCGGCGATGGAAATGCTGTTACGATTAAATTCCTTGTCGTCTTTTACGGTGATAATGATGCAAGCCCTGTCGGGAATTTTTTCAAATTCCTTCGGATGTTTTGACAGATATTCGTCAAATTCCAAAGAAAGTTTGATATTTTTTTTAATAAAATTTTGTCTCATAATTTTATTATGATTATTTGGCATTAACCATTCATTAAATAATTCTCCATGATCTTTCTGAAATTTTTGGTTATATGCCGCTTGGCTTCCGTAAAAACATTATTAGCATCCCCGTCCAGATATGTAAAGATTCGCTTCTTTTTCAAGTAATAGGTGTGCTTATGCGATTTATTGCCGTGGCGGCAATTATCTATTCTTATTATAGTACGCCAGCGAGAATCAACCAAACTGTGGTATTGGACAACAAATTCCAATATATATCCCCGTTTTTCGGTGAATTCAACAAGCAATTTATCTTTATCGGTTAACGGTTGGATATACCTAACCTTTTTCATATTTATTACTTCCAGCCTTGGTTGACGACGCGCCAGACCACTTGTTCTTGCGGAAGCTGGATCGCGCCCTGCGGAGTCTGCTGAACCATATTGGTTTGCTGTTTGCGGTAGTCGATGGAAAGTTCGAAATAATTTTGCAGGTCTTTACTTTCCACATAGGCGATGCGATAATCCTTTTTGGTTTGCATCACATTCTGTCCCAGCTCGTTTTCCGGATTCCACAACGAATTCAAATTCATCTCGCGGTTATATTCTTCCAGCAAATCGGTCATCGCCTTCGATAACTCCTCATCGGCGTATTGCACGGTTTTGACGCCCAAATCCTCCTTGGCTTCCTTGCGGCCGATGAAATATTGGTGCGAATATAATTTTTCCGTGAAATAATCCACCACTTTCTCGATCTCCTCTTCGCGCATCGGATTTTTATGGCTTTTCAACAACCGCTTGGCCAGAATACGGATCAGATTATGGATGCGATTCACATTGCCCAACGCCAATGGATGGATCTGCGGATTGGCATCCACGAATTTCTCGAAAATGCGCGAAAGCTGTTCGTCGTCCTTGATGCCGAACTTGTTTTTGGCCAGATCAAAATAAGCCATTACATCCTCCACCGAAATCGGAATTCTCTGGTGCGGGTTTTGCGGATCGACCGGATTGAAAACATTGGCCGTGGACGGATCGATGGGCGAAATTTCCGACAAGTTGCTCATCACAATTTCATCCGCGCCCAGCGCGATCATCGTGGCCGCGCTGTGCGCTTTATAAGACACCAGCACCGAAAACTTGGCGCAATGTTCGCGGATCATCGAAACCAAACGCCAGGGAACCATCGTGTCTCCGCCGGAACTGTACAGAAACAAATCGATATTCTCGGTTTTGCCGATGGCCCGCAATTGCTTGCCGGCTATCGGAATGATATCCATTGCCACGCGCGCGCTCACCGGCCCCGGCCGGTCGCTGGTCAAATAAGTAATCACCCGCGATTCGCGCAAACCTTCAATCCGCTGAATCAATTGTTTTTTATCCATAAATTTTTTCGCTTTTAGATTGCCATAATCATATCATTTCCTCCGATATTTGCCACTCTCGCAAATAATTATCCGTCATTTTTGTTCTTGGCGCATCTATAATTTACCAGGCTGACATCGGCGTAAACCGCGCTTTTGAATTTCCACAAAACATCAAGGCAAAAAGCGGTATCTTCGCCGATACGCAAATCGTTATATTCAACTTCCTCAAAAACATCCCGGCGCACCGCCGCGTACCCGTGATGCGGATGAGCCCCCTCTATCCATTTTTCTTCCGCCGGCCGGTCGATAAAAATAAATTTGGAATTGTCTTTTTTGGGAGGATTGCCAAAAGTGAAATCAATCAGCTGCCGGCTGAAAACAAACGGAATTTCATCTTTGTCGTACTTTTCAAACCCGCGGCCGTCCCTTTTGAAACCGTGCAAAAATAATTTTGGATCGTATTTCAGAAAAACATCTTTGGTTATCTCGATTTTCTGCGGATGGCACTCGTCGTCGGCATCGCAAAAAACCAAGATATTATGCGCGGCCAGCCTGGCTCCTCTGTTCCGATTCTGGCCCGCGAACTGTTTTTCGCCGATAACGCGAAACTTCACGGGAAAAGGATATTTCGAATACTTTTCTTCGAGAACGGAACCGTCTTTTTCCGATGTTTCGCTCAAAGCGACGATAACCTCTTCCGGAAGGCGGGTTTGGCGGCGCAAACTCTCCAGCATTCTCCCGATGTCGCAAATATCGGAAGGATGGCAAGGAATGATAATTGATAAATCATTGATCATCGTTTTTCCGTTTAAACGCGAAAATCACAACTCGCCGAGCAAGCCCAAGAGCTGTTTGAAAATTACATCCGAGCCCAAATTGCGTTTTAATTCGGCGCGCGACTCCCGTCCGACCCGGCGCTCCGCGGCGGTTTCTATTTTATCGAAAACATTATTTGTATTTTCAAAACCGACGATAAACGATTCCAGCCCGAAGCGCCGGAATTGTTCGGCCACCCCCATATTGGGGCTGATCAGCGCGGGCGTGCCGCAAGCGACCGCTTCCATGGCGATATTGCCGTAAGTTTCAAAATGCGAAGGACAAATTACGACATCCATCATCCTGTAAAAACGCGCCAGTTCTTTATTCAGCATCGGAGCGACGAATTTTATGTCTTTTTTTAATTTGGCATAAATCCTGCTTCGAGGATTAAGGCTCGCGACCGCGCAGATATTTAATTTCCCTCCTGCCGACGAATTGAATTTCGCGAGCCTGGCGATGAAACGGGGATTTTTCTCGTGTGTCCAGCGCATAACAAATCCCGCGTTGATGCCGCTTCTTCCAGCCAGTTCCGGCAAAGGGCAGTTGGCGAGTTCTCCGATTTTTGAAGTATTTTTAAAAAAATACAAAGGTACCGGATTCGGGAGGATTTTGCATTTTTTCAATGGCCGGCCAAACACTTCTTTTTCCGCGGCTTCGCGCGCGATATTCGAAGGAAAAATATAAAACACGCTATCGTCAAGATAGCTTTTTTCCATTTCGCGGTAAATGTTCCGCGCCCTTTCTTCATACTTTTCGACTTCTCTGGAAATCACCCCGTGGTAATGCAAAACTATTTTTTTCGCGCGCGCCCTAACGGCCGCGATGTACAGACACCAAACCAGATGATATGTGCCGCTAAGAAGGATTATATCCGGCTTTTCCGCCGCGATCACTTTTTCGTATTCGAGGATAACGCTTTCCATCGATGATTCAAATTCCCCGAGATTGCCGGCCGCTTTTGCCAAATCGCCGATATTTTCAAACGGGATCGAAATCGAATAAAGCTTCCAATTTTTTTCTCCGGAAATGTTAACCAGCGATTTTTCTCGGCCGCCGTCGGCCCGCGTGATATCAACGCCGATCAGTTCGACTTCTTCTTTTTCATATGTTGCCTTGATGTAATCCGCCAAAGAAAGAACATAATGCGTTATACCCGCGATTTTATGGAAATGGATGCTTGTTAATATTTTCATTTCGAAGACTTATCCGATTTGACATAATTGAGAAGCAAACCGTGAATACGATCCGGATTGAGTTCATTTTTTAATTCAAGCCTGATCTTCGGATCAACCGTTTCTCCCATCATCCGGTCGATTTTCTTAAATACTTTCGCCGGCACATCAAACGGTGAAATCCATTTGTCCAGCCCGAAGCGCCGGAATTGTTCGGCCACCCCCATATTGGGGCTGATCAGCGCGGGCGTGCCGCAAGCGACCGCTTCCTGCGCCACATTGCCGTATGTCTCGAAACGGGAAGGGCAAACGATAAGATCCATTTTTGAATAAAATCGCCCCATTTTCGCGTTTTCCATCGGCTGGACCATTCTAACCGAATCGCAAATATGTTTTGGAATGTCAACCACGGCGCGAAAATCGCTCAACAGGCTAAAAACATTGTTTTTTATCGATTTTGAATTATGAAGCGCGTATTTTTTAATAAAAGACTTATTCTTTACATGCCGCCATCTGGCAATCATTCCGATATTGTTAGTATCATTCTTTATCTTACTCGTCTTAAAGAAATGAAGCGGAATCGCATTGGGCAAAACGCAAAAATGCTTCGGCTCGCGGCCGAAAACATCCTTGGCCACGGCATTTTTCGCGAATAAAGAAGGAAAGATATATCTTAAATTGTCGGAATCGAAGGTTTTTTCTATGCCTTGGAAAATCCGGCGCATCGCCTCGGGGTAATGTTCGGTTTCCTTGGTCAGGCTTCCGTGATAATGCAAAACAATATTTTTCACCGTGTTCCGCGCCGCCAGAAACAAACACCACGGAAGATAATAGGTGCCGTTGAGCAATATTACATCCGGTTTTTCCCGCCGGATAATTTCTCTGTACCGGTCGATTATCGGGCTTAACTTGTTTTGAACCTCGCCGATATTGTCCGATTTTTTCACCAATTCTTTGATATCGGGATGCGGCATGGAAGCGGTTATCACCCGAATATTGTCTTCACGGCTTTCTTTAATTTCCGACGATGCTCCAAGATTGTCGTTCTTGGCCATTTCCACTCCCACAAGCTCCAAATTATTGGAGTTTTTTTGTTTCTTCACATAAGAAGCCAGCGAAGACAAGGTTTGGGAGATGCCGGCAAGATTATAGAAGCGGACATTGGTTAGAATTTTCATCCTGTTAAAATTAGCACGATTCAACCGTTATTTCAATAGTTTTGCGGCAATTTCGCGGAAAGTTGATATCGCTCAAAAGCGCGCCGTCCCTACAGTTCTGCTTGAAAAAACCAACTCGCATCAGCTTGCCCGTTTCCGGCCGGTGAGCATTCTTACGGCTTGTTCCATGGAACCGGCAAGAGTGATCGTACCGGCGTTGACGAAATAGATTTCATCGGCATTGACGATGGTGTTGAGGCGATGCGCGATAATGACTTTGGTGGTGTTTTCCGGAAGTTTTCCGATTATTTCTTCCAGAAGCTGTTCGGTAACCGTATCGATATTGGCCGTGGCTTCATCAAGAATCAATAAATCCGGTTTTCTTAAAACCGCGCGAATAAAAGCTATCAACTGCTTCTGGCCCAAACTGATGGTATCGCCATCGCCGACAATCTTTGTTTTCAGCCCCTGGCCGAACCGCGCCAACAAACCGGAAAGGCCGGCGTCTTCCAGCGCGGTCGCCAGCTGTTCATCGGCGCAATCAATGTAATGCGGATTGCCGTAAACAATATTGTCGCGGATCGTACCGGTAAACAAAAGCGGCTCTTGCAGGATAAAACCGATCCTTCGCGCGCGGACTTCGGGCGAATACGAACGAATATCTTTGCCTTCAAACAAAATCGCGCCCTCGGACGCGTCGTATATCCGGGCCATCAACGAAGCGGTCGTGGTCTTTCCGCCGCCGGTCGGACCGACCAGCGCGTAAGTCTTGCCTTTTTTGAGCTTTAAATTAACTTTTTCCAAAACCGTTTTCCCGTCCAAGTAAGTGAAAGATACATTCCGAAATTCCAACCGCAGATCGGTTTTATCGCGGCCAAACCTGTTCTCGACGATTTTCATATCCGATTTTAACGCCAACACTTCCGAAATGCGTTCAATGGCCGCGAACGCCAGTTGCAATGTGGGCCACACCGTTGCCAGCTGGCGCAGCGGGCCGTAGAAACTGTTGACATACAACAAATAACCGATCAGCAAACCAATGGTGAAATCGCCGGCGCCGATCAGGTAAATTCCGTAGCCAAGCACGATCATTTGCGCCAAGATCGAAGCTACGCCATAGATTGGAACGAAAACATTGCTCGCGATCCCGGCTTTGACCGCCGCGGAAAAATTATTGGCATTGACGCCGTTGAATTTATCGCGGAAATAATCAAGCCGGTTGAATGCCGCGACCACTTTGAAATTCGCTAAACTTTCCTGAATTTCCGAACTCATTTTGCCGGTCGTTTGCAAACTTTTTAGATTGGCCCGCTCAACCCACGGCCCGAACAACCGCGTCGCGATCAAAACAACGGCCGCCGGGATCAGGGCCGCGGCGCCAAGGCGCGGGTTCAACAACACCAAAAATATTCCCGCGCCGGCAACGATAAAAAAACTGCGCATTAATTGCATCAATGCCTGGCCGATGAACTGGTTTAATTTATCGGTATCGTTGTTGACGCGGGAAATCAAATCGCCGGATTTATTCTGGTTGAAAAACGCCAGCGGCAATTCCTGGAGCTTATTGAATAGTATATTGCGCAAATTAAACAGCGCCCGGCGGCCCGTACCGCCCAAAGCGATGGTTTGGACATAACTCGCGATCAATATCACCAGATATACCGCCAACAGCTGCCACAAGCAAACCGCAACTCCGCGGTAATCGCCGTTTTTTATGTACACATCAACCGCCCGGCCGATGATTATGGGATCAAGCAGAGCGGCCGCCGCCCAAACCAAAGCCGCGAAAATCGCCAGCGCGATATTCGCTTTTTCGCCGGCCAAAAGCGGCGCCATCATTTTTAAGGCCCGCGCCGATATTCCTTTTCTGTTTTTATTTTTGCGGTCGCCAAGCGCGTAATTCATGCTCGTATTCATTGGTGCTTTTTTGCGAATTATATATTTGTATGTATTCCGGCGATGACTCGATCAACTGTCGATGCGTGCCGCGGGCCAGCGCTTCCCCTTCCATCAAAAGAATAATCTGGTCGTAATCTTTCACCGGTTCGATTTTCTGCGTGACCGACACCAAAGTGATGCCGGGATACCGGCTGCGGATATTGGCCAAAATTTTCCGTTCGGTTTCATTATCCACGCGCGCGGTGAAATCATCGAGCAAAAGAATTTTGGGATTCAACGCCAGCGCCCGCGCCAGCATAACGCGCTGTTTCTGCCCGCCCGACAAGCTGGTTCCCCGCTCGGACACCATGGTGTCCAGTTTTTTTGGCAGCGTATCGATGAATTCCTTCAACTCGGAAGCGGCAATCGCTTTCTCGATGTCCGCCTCGGATACTTTGGCGTTAAACGCGATATTCTCCCGCAAGCTGATATTAAAAATTATGCTGTCCTGGAACACCAGCCCCACTTGCCGGCGCAAAGCGGCTTTGTCATATTCGTTGATGTTCTTTCCGTCGTAGTAAACCGCGCCGGATGTCGGCTCCAGCAATCCCGTTAAAATATAAATCAGCCGAGTTTTTCCCGCCGCGGTCGGACCGATGATCGCGGTGCGCGTGCCGGCGTTAATTTTGATATTCACATCTTTCAACGCAATTTTCTGGCCGTAAAGCAAATTGATATTTTCCATATCAATATCGCCGCGCAATGCCGTCGCGAGTTTTCCGGTTTCTTTGAGATCGGGAGCGGCCAGCACCTCGTTAACGCGGCGATAAGACGCGTCGGATTGGGCGATAACCGTGCTCATAAAACTGATGACAATGATCGGAAAAATAAGTATCGCCAAATAGCTGTTAAACGCCGCGAAATTGCCCAAACTCATCGCGCCGGTGATCACGAAGTGGCCGCCCATTCCCACAATGGCCAGCGTGGCCATATTGGCGATGAAGGTGACTGCCGGAATCAGAGCCGCAAAATATCTCATAATCGTCAAACCGATGTTTTTCGATTCCTCGTTGGCCGCGCCGAACTTTTCATATTCATAACTTTGGGAATTTAGAATCCGGACGACCGCCGCGCCCGTTATGCTTTCGTTGATCACGCAATTCAGCCGATCGATGGTTTCCTGCATTTTGGTGAACAATTTATGCACCCGTCCCAGCACCAAATAAAACGCCAGGCCGATGAACGGCATCAGAGCCAAAATCGCCAGCGTCAATTTCCAGTCGATCATCAACATCAGCGCGCCGGCGCCCGCGATTAAAAAAACCGACGATACCAAAGACGGAATCGCCAACGACACGAACGATTTCACCGCGTCGACATCCGAAGTGAGATTCGTCAAAAGCTTCGCCGGCGTTACGCGCTCCACGAACGAGTAATTCTGTCGGGCGAGTTTTGCCACCACCTTGGCGCGCAAATCGCGCGCCACCAGCTCCGACGCGTAGGTTTGCGCTACTCCCTGCAGATAGGTGAACAAAAAAACAAAAACCGCCACCAGCGAAAACTGAATGGCCAAAGCCCCAACATCAAAACCGCCCGCGCCATAGGCATCGATCCCCGCCGCGATCAATTTGGGTACCGCAAGACTCAACCCGTTGCTTGCCGCGGTCAACAAAATAATACCGGCCACAAACCGGCCGTAAGGCTTTACCAGCTTAACCAACTCAACCGAAGTTTTATTGTTTCCGTTGTTTTTCCTGTCAGCCATCAAAATATACTACCCATTCAACCTACCTCTTTTATCCCCTTTTTTCAATCAACAACCCCGGCAACAATAAATTTTATATTTTCCATTCGAGTCCGCGATCGGGGTATTAACCCCGATCTTGCGGCCAAAGGGGGCACCCCTTTGGAATCCTCTTGGTGCACCCCGGGGCAAAGCCCCGAGGTATTGCACTCAATAAAAAAATATTTCATTTGAAATATTCATGTTGGGGCGAGAAAATTTTGCGCCAAAGCCAATTTCCTTCGGTTTCTTTTTACGCAACGGCAACTGCTTGGCGTTTATTGATTGAATTTATCCCACGAAACAACCGCGCCGTACAGCGCGACATATACGCCGTTGTTTAGCGTTTCAACCGCCCATTGAATTGCGGGCCTTCCCGTGATTTTTTTGGCGGAAAGCGGGTCCAAGACTGAAAACCTAAGATTTTTTTGGCGGATACCTTTTTGGCGGCGGATTTCATCCGTGTCCATTAAACAGGCACAGATCAAAAGACGGTTTGAGCGCGTTCAACTTTTCGATTGAATTCATCCGGAGCGAGCAATCATCGACTTCGATCCCGACCGAATAGTTCCCCTTTTGGGCAAACACATTCCCTCGGGAATACTCGGGATTCCTTTCGGTCACATTCCGGCCCTTTCGGTTTCGCCAGACCTCTTTTTCCGTTCGGGCTTCGTACCCTAAACGCGAAAAATATCTCATTATGAGCCATTGAATCTACGGATGGTGCGGGGTATGAATTTTTAGTAAATCCTCTACTAAGTAGTTCACTTTAATAGAAAATTAATCCAAAGACTTATAGAATTAGGGTACTTGACAGCTTGTGGATAACTTCTTGTATTGCGCCATGAAAAATGGTACTATGTAAATAGCTCATCTACCATGCGTAGAAGGAGTATCGGATACCGCCCCCAAAGGCGGTGTTTGTTTATTGTACTTTTCAAACTCTTTTTTATATCTTTTTTTGTTATATTTATCGATAGGAAAAGCGGTACAAAAAAGGTAATAGTCTTTTCTTTTAGTAATTATAACTATATAGTCCCATTTACCGAAACAGAAACAAATTCTTTTTTGAATTTTACCTTTTTTGTTTTTTCTTTCCGTTTCCCACAATTTGATATCACCGCAAGGATAATTCTCAATAATAGCTTTCGGCCACTTCAATCTTTCACATCTTCTTAAATCTGGGGTTCTTTCCTCTTCTACCTCTCCCCCTGAAATCATGTGCCAAAATGTATATTCTTTTCCCTTTAAATAAGGGTCTCTAATACATTTCACCTGTAATTTATCAAATAAGATTTTGTCTTCAAAAAAATCTTTTTTGAAACATAAATATAGGGCTTCTAAATACTTTTCCCAATCTCCACCAAAATCATCAAAACACAACAAGTCGGGTAATTTAGTCATAGATCACTCTTGCGCTTTCCAAACGAAGACATTAAATTTATCCTCTCGATACAAAGTAGATTTTTGTAGCGAATACCCAGACCTTTCTATGATTCTTTTGATAATATCAATTTTCGCCTTGCTTGTTTCCAATCCTCGATTTTGATAGCATACAGCTCCTAACAGAAAATCCGTAACTTGCATTAGTTCAATTTCATCAGATCTAACAATCTGCATGTTTTCGATGATCTTTCTATCAAAATCATACATGTTATTAGATAAAACTTCCTGTAATTTTTTCACTTTCTGCCCTCCTCTTGTATCTTTGATATCAATGTATATGCGGTATTTATCTTCGGGATTAAAGATGGTTTTGAGCAGAGCAAAATACATTTTATAATACCACTCATCGTGAGTCTGCTTAAACTGAGAATGGTTCAAAAGGTGCTTGTCGGGAATCACAAGACACCGAAAATGTAAATCATCATTATCAAAAAAATAATCTACAATTTTTTTATAAAAAGCAACCTTCGCTGGAGAAACCTTTGTCCATTTTATCTCAAAATTAGATCCTATATTGTTTTCTTTTTTTATCTCTCTAATACGTTTAAAAATTTCGTGCGTTTTTTCTAATGGACACCATAAAGCACCAAAAGCCTGAAGTGGTCGGGGTTGTCAAGACACGGAATTTTGAGGAACCAGATGGTAAGAATTTGTTAAATTTGTTTGCTTAATCTTCTGAAAATGCACTTCTGCTGGTCTTCGGTAACCTAATGACTGATGGCGGCGCAGATTATTGTAAAGCGGAAAGTATTCATTTAAACCTCTGCGGGCTTGTCCCACATCTTGGTAGGAGTTTAAGTAAATGTTTTCCCGTTTGACCGTTCGCCATAATCTCTCGGTGAAAATGTTGTCCATATAGCGGCCGCGCCCGTCCATGGATATTTCGACTTGTTTTGATTCCAGAATTCCCGTAAATTGAGGACTGGTAAAATGGCTGCCTTGATCGCTGTTGAAAATTGCCGGCCGGCTTTGCGCCAAAGCTTCGTTTAAACATTCCAAGCAAAATCCGATTTCCAAGTTGTTGGATAATTTCCAAGCGATCACATAGCGGGAAAACCAATCAATAATCGCGGCCAAATAAGCAAATCCCGTTTCCAGCCGCACATAAGTAATATCGCAACCCCAAACTTGATTCGGCCCGGTAATTTTCAGACCTCTTAACAGGTAAGGATAAATTTTGTGTTCGTTGTTTTTTAAGCTTAAATCAAGCTTGTTTTTGGGATAAATCGCCTCAATTCCCATGGTTTGCATCAATGCGCGAGTGTGGCCGCGGCCAATGGGAATTCGGTAGGTTTGATTCAATTCTTCTTTGATCTTCCGACTGCCATAGAACGGGAATCGGGTGTAAATAATATCAATCAAATCCATGATTCTTTTGTCTTCTTCGCTCGGCGGCATCGGGCGGTAATACCAGCTGGCGCGGGATATTCCCAATAATTGGCATTGTCTTTTTAAAGAAATATTTTTGTTGTCTTCTTCAATCAGCGATATTTTCCGCTCATGGGTTAGGGATTTGCAGTTTTTTTTTAAGCCATTCCAGTTCCATATCTCTTTGGCCGATAATCTTGTAAAGATTGTCTAATTCCGCCTGACGGCGGATTTGCTCGTCTTTCTCCTTTTTGCGACCGTCCTTGAACAATTCGGCCAGATTATCCAACGCCTGCTTTTTCCAAAGCCCGATCTGTGTCGGATGAACTTGAAAATCCGAGCTGATTTGGGCCATTGTTTTTTCCTCCCTGATTGCGGTTAACGCCACTTGCGCTTTTTCTTGGGGAGTAAAACTCCGCGTTTTTTTGTTCATATCTCATCATATCTTTTCCACACCAGTTGGCGCAAATTTCGTGTCTAGATTTGTAAGACCATTATAGCCATAGCCTGTTGATGGTCATGTTCCAAATGGCAGCTTTCGTCACAATAAATATTATAGATTTGGCTCATAAATTATTAAACCGTAACCCTTAAAAACTTTATTTTAATCTACAGTTTTCGAAGTATTTAATCAAGATTTAAAAATTCGACGAAGCCTCACGGCTTCGTGAGATTTATTTATATATTTTACCCCCCCTCCCCCACCTGCGGCTAAAATGCGTTGGCCTGAGCCCAATTCGAGCCCGGCTGCCCCCTTGCGAGCGCCGCCCTGGAGGAGAGCCCTCCGGAAGGGCAAGCGAAGCTCAGTCGGGGGCAGATAGATGGTATAAATCAGCTGTTCTTGATAAAATAGGTACAAACTTCGTTGAAAATGTACTCCATAATATAACAAAGTTCCTTTTTTCCCTCTAAATTGCGGCCGGCGGCGATCGCCGCCCATTGAATTGCGGGCCTTCCCGTGATTTTTTTGGCGGAAAGCGGGTTCGATACGGAATACCTAAGATTTTTTTGGCGGATACCTTTTTGGCGAGTCTTTCAAAAAACTAATAATTCTATTAACCGATCCATTAAAATCACTTTTAATTTGATGTTCCCAAATCGTTAGCACTTGCCAACCAATTTTCCTTAACTTTCCCGCAACGAACCTATCCCTCAATTTATTTTTTCTTAATTTATTTTTCCAAAACTCATTTGGAAGCACCGATTCCCACCGTGAAAGTTGCCAACCGTGCCAAAAATCACTATGCAAAAAAACCGCCTTTTGAAATTTTAGTAAAGCAATATCTGGCTTACCAATTACTTTTTTGTAGTTTTTTTTAAATTTAATGCCTTTCCTTGATACTTCTCGAAAGATTTTCTGCTCAAAATCAGTATTCGACGAATGAATCCTCGACATTATTGAACTTCGTTTTTCCTTACTAAATTTATCCATTTTTTAAAAAATACTTTTTGACTCCGCAGCTAATTCTTGAGTTAAACTTAGATTCCATGCTCGCATAGTTTTATGCCATCTTCTGAATTTTAAGAATTGCTCCCAAGTAAGCTCTAAAATTTTCTTTGGCTTATAGTGTTTATCGATTAAAACGATAATCACATACTCAAACTTTTTTTCCGGATTTTTATCGGTTTGATCACCGCAACCGTAAAAAACGCCCGTAAGATTCCCTGGTTCTGAAATTGTTTTAATACTATAACGCTCGCCTCTCCTGCTAATGGCATCTACATTTTGCGTTCCCTCCGGGGCCGCTTGAAGCTTAGCTAAGCCTGGCGTTTTATTGTATATTTTAATTGCCAAAAATTCGCCGCGTTCGCCAACTATATTTCTAGTCCTCACTAATCCTCGTTCTTTCAATTTAAGACCGATGTATGCGTAGAGTGTCCAAATTTCCTCATCCGATAACTCATTCGCCGCATTCAACACATCGTCAAATTTTAGCAACAAATCTCCTTTTTTTATGTTCTTTTCCATATACTCCATTTTACTTTGATGATATAATTTGTTAAAGAGGGAACAGAAACATGACTATCTCGCGTAAAAAAAAGATAAAAGTAATCGACCTTTTTGCCGGTATCGGCGGTATTGGCCTCGCCTTTAAACGCGCGGGTTTTGATATTGTTTATTCAAATGATTTTGACAGGTTTGCTTGTAAAACATATGAAGCTAATGTCGGAAAGATTGATTATCGCGATATCAAAAAAGTCAAACCAGAAGAACTACCGATCTATAATGTTTTATTGGCTGGATTTCCGTGCCAACCGTTTTCCGCTCTGGGCCATCGTTTAGGATTTGAAGATCCGAGAGGTAATTTATTTTTTGAAATAGAAAGGTTACTGCACACAAACAAACCAGATGCTTTTTTTCTCGAGAATGTTCGTCATCTTAAAACTCATAACGACGGGAATACTTTCCGTGAGATCTCCAAAGCTTTGGAGGGTCGTTTAGGTTATAAATTATTCGTAAATATTTTAAACGGAAAAGATTTCGGCTTACCGCAGAGCAGAGAGCGGTTTTATTTGGTAGGCTTCAGGGAAAATGTATCATTCACGTTTCCGAAGGTAACAAATAAGGAATTACCGCGCTTGGATTCGATCCTTGAGGAAAACGTCGACCCCAAATATTACCTTTCCGAAAAATATTTAACTGGGCTAGAAAAACACAAAGAGAGACATCGAGGCAAAGGCCACGGATTCGGATATGAAATACTAGATCCGCAAGGTATCGCTCACACTCTTGTCGCTGGTAACATGGGCAGGGAAAGAAACTTGATCAAAGATAAACTGGTGGAATCGTATGATCATGAAATTTTGACTCCAAGAAATAAAAAGGGTGTTCGCAAATTAACGGTTAGAGAATACGCTCGCCTTCAAGGATTTCCAGATTCTTTCGTTTTCCCGGTTTCAGACAACCAAGCATATAAACAAATAGGTAACTCTGTCTGTGTACCAGTAGTGCATGCAATCGCAAAAAAAATGAAAAAGGTTCTTGAAAGCACCTATTCTTTTCAACAAAATCAAGATTTAATGCCAGGAGAACATACAGCGAACTAAAAAATTTAGTGAAATTTCGGCTCCTTGCGAAAACACTTATAACAAAGTGTTTTTAAGTTATTAATTTCGTTATTTTTCGGATCATTATCGATATGCCGAACGAACAGATCTTTACCATGATCTTTTTGGCTTGATCCCCTGTCTAACCCGCATCTCGTACATTTAAAGCCATCCCTTTCTATGGCTTTTTCTCTATTCCCACCGAAATGCTTAAGATTCCAAGCCTCTTTCATTTTTTTCTTAACTTCTGGTCGTTGAGCGTATTTTTTTGAATATTCTTTATTTTTTTGTTTTATTTTCTCCGCATTTCTTTCATTGGAAGCTTTAACTAAATCTTTGAAATAATCGCTTTTGAAATAACAGTTACGACAAAGACCATAGCTGTGATGAGGTGTTGTGGTGGTTCCGCAATTTCGACATTTTAAATAAAATCTGCTCCACCGTTGTTTATACTTATCGGAATTTTTACCCAAGATATCAATTATCTCTGGAAAATTTTTTTTAATAATTTTTAAAGAAATTTTCTCATCCGATAAAAATTTGTTCAAAGAATATTGAGTGGATGCTTTTTGCATTAATTCATTTCTTCGATTTTCATAAGATCCGTATTTCTTTTCGTCTCGTTTTGTCTCATGCGATTTTTTAATATCATCAACAAACGAAGAAACATCAATTACCTGCCCCGCGTTTACGGATTGATGAATTTCATACATAATCGCCTTACTTAGTAATTGGCGAATACGCTCTCTGGTTATCCCGTGCTTTTGGCCTATTTCCTCAAGCGTGCATCCTTGCTTATAAAGCTCAAGAATATCCAAGAGTCGTGTTATGTTTTTTTCCGCTTCCTCCATATTGGTTAATGTGATTCATCGGGATTATACGCATCGTCAAACAGAAAATTTCCTAAGTCTTTGGCTGCCGCTTCATGCACCTTTGAAATCATAGTTCCAAGAATTTCTGCATCTATCGTGTCGGCGTTGAATCGATCTGGATCTTTTTTTGCCAACCGTTGGAGCGCCTCCTTAATAAAAATATCTATATACCTCTGGAAAAGAAAGTCTCTCCATCTTAAGTGTTCGGCTCCGTATTTTTCTATGATCGCTGCAGCAAGCGGGCTCGAAGTATTAATCCAATAGATTCCCGCATCAACATCTTGTATCCTTTGATATACGACAGGCTGACGCGGATCGAGTTGCACCTTTTTCCCTCCATTGAGAGGATCATCGTCAAAACTCGACAGCTTAACCATAGGAAATTTACCCGTTTTCTTTGGTTTGTCTCCGCCTCCCTGCTGATCGCCAGATCCACCGCCCTTGGTTCCGCCTGAATCACCAGTTCCCGTTCCTCGTCCGCCCCCGGACCCACCAGAACCAAATCCTCCGCCGGAACCCACCCCTGGCCCGACCAGCACTTCCGCAAACAATTGGCGCATGAATTTATTTTTCCATTCGTTCAAAAAATCATTATAAGTGGAAGACAATTTTTTGTTAATTTCTTCTTGCTCTTTATCTTCTTGATCAGCGATTCTTGCGGCCAATTCATCCACCTGAGACCTTATCCATTGAAGCAATGCGTTACTCCTATCGTTCGGAATAAGCTTTTCCCTGTCATTGCTAACGGAAGAATTCGCTGGTTCTTCAAGAATCGGACATTCACATTCCCCATAGAGAAAAACCGCCTGCGTATAATAGCGAATACCCATTTCGTATATCCTGTAAGAACCGATAACCCCAAGTTCGCCAATGATATCGACTCTATTAAGATCGGAAAACCGACCGCCCCGCTCTAAGGCAACCTCCGAAGTGCGAAGAATTAACCGGCCACCAGGATATTTCAAATTTTCCATTTCTATAACCAGTTTTTCCGCATCTTTTTCCAAAATCAATTTGTCGGGTATCGGAATAACAATAGGTTCTTCGAATCCTGGACGAGGTTTAATTTCGTCTGGCAACAATCTTTCGTATAATATTACATCGTTTTGACTTACGGAAAGCGGAATCCGCATCAGCACTCTTCGAGCCTGCGGATGGTTTTTCAATTTTTCACAAATTCGTAACGCTTTAATTTTTGTTTTCATTCCAACCGGACTAACCCCTCTCGCTACCGTAAACCCCGTCTCACCATTTAAAATTGATTCTTTCAATTCTGACGGAACAATTTTTTCTATATTGGCAAACTTTATGGCTTCGTTTACGTTAAATGGTATGTCCTTAAAAGGCTTGTTTTTTTGATAATTTGCAAAACCATATTTTTTATTTTCACTAAAACCAAAAACATTAAGTTTTCCGTCTCGGAAAGTAATAAAATACGATTCGTCAAACATTTGCCTCATATAAAACTTACCGCCGTTTCCGTGGCCTCCATAAGTTTTTTTCTTCATACCTCGTTTTGCCGCCTCTGGATCGCCCCACCATTGAAAAGCTTCCTGAATATCCAACGACGTCATACCCACAAAATCGATATTTTCAACTGTCGCTTGTCCATCTTCTTCGTCGGTAAATCTTAAGACAACATATTGCTTGTTATCTGGCATTCCTTTTCTGATATACGCATCCGCCGAATTTTTTACTAATTCTGAAATACCTTTTTCGTGATCGAATTTGAATTCTCTTCCCCAAATTTCCAAAAGATTGTCATGAAATTTATTCTGCTCTTCCTGAATGACAAACGTTTTCGTTTTAGCCATATTATTTTATTGCCTTGTAGGTAATTAATTCTTCGAACTTATTAAACAAAAAACTATGATACTGAATAATTTTGTCGTAAAGGGGTTTTTTTTCGTCCGATTTCAACGATTTCAACTCCTCAACAACGCTTTTCATTGTCTCAACTCTTCCCATAAAATCATTTTTACTTGTTCTGACAGTGACCCCCAAATAATTATAAAAATCAGTATCCAATATTTTTTCCCGTTCATCGTTTATAAAAAGACCCTGAAACCCGTCCAGGATTAAAATTCTTGCGACTTCTTTTTCCGCATGTCTCGACAAACGATTATCGCTTCTTATATGTTTACCGGCAACCGCATCTTTAATCTGGGTAGCAATGGAGACACCACGATCTGTCAAGGTAAATATTTTGTTTCCAGCCGTAACCAATCCTTTCTTCTTCGCATCGTAAAGTGGTTTATGCACCATATCGCCAGAATCAGGATATTCCTTATATCCCCTCAAATGAAATTCCTCGGGATAATCCTTAAACAGCTTAACCACAATATCTTCAAACCGAATGTTGCGCCGGGTACCCCCAGAAAGGTTTAACAACGCAAGTAATACTTTTTGAAAACGCGAAAGACTTTGTGATTTTTCCATAATATTCAAAATATTTACAATTTAAATTCTCCTGTTTTTTTGGAAAAAATAAATTTAGATTTCGTTTCTTTGATTTTTTTTTCGATTTCAGAAAATATTTTATCTATATCTTCTTCATTATATTCATAAACATGTCTATTCGCGCAATTTCCCAGAACTTTTAGACGCTTTAAAACCATGTTTGTGCGTAAAGTTGCCAAACGACAAAACCTTTCGCGTGAACTTTCATTTTTTGGTGACTGCTTGCTCATATGCTTTGTTTTTGTTATAGATATATTACCCTTGCAAATAAGATGAACCCTTGGTAAGAGCTTAGCGTATTGTAGATATAAGTCAAGCTAACATGTTAAATTATTTTCTATACGCCAGAAAATCTACGGATGTTGAGGATAAACAAGTCCTATCTATTGAGGCGCAGCTTTCCGAATTGCGCGATTTTGCTACGCGCGAGAATTTGACCATCATCGAGACTTTCATTGAAAAACAATCGGCCAAGATTCCGGGAAGGCCGATCTTCAACAAGATGGTCGAACAGATAGAGAAAGGCCGGGCGCAAGGCATCATTGCTTGGCACCCCGACCGGTTGGCCCGCAACAGCGTTGACGGCGGCAAGATCATCTATCTTGTCGATACCGGCACAATCGCCGCCTTGCGCTTCCCCACCTTTTGGTTTGAACCCACGCCGCAGGGAAAATTCATGTTGAATATTTCTTTTGGCCAAAGCAAATATTATATCGATTCGCTTTCGGAAAATACCAAAAGAGGGCTTCGCCAAAAGTTAAGGCGCGGCGAATATCCGGGCCGCGTACCGGTTGGTTATATAAACGATTCGCGCGATAAAAGTATTGCGGTTGATAGAAAGAAAGCGAAAATCATCAAAGAAGCGTTTGAATTGTACGCCAAGAACGAATCAAGGCTCGAAGATATTTCTGCTTTTCTCGCGCAAAACGGAATCGTAACCAGAGGAACTAAAAGATGCGTCAAACGGAGCCAAGTGTCCCATATTTTATTAAATCCTTTCTACTACGGACATTTCCGGTTTTTAGGCGAAATCCACGAAGGAAAACACGAGCCAATTATCACAAAGAAACTTTTTGATAAAGTGCAAGAAGTTTTGAGAGATCGCGGCAAACCGCAAAGGAAAGCGAATGACCCGAAACCGCTTTGCGGTTTGCTTCATTGCGGAAATTGCGGAATGGGAATAACCGCCGAAGTCAGAAAAGGCCATACCTATTACCGCTGTACCAAAAAATCAAAAACCGTTAAGTGTTTGGAAAAGTATATCCGCGAGGAAGAACTCGACCGGCAGTTGTCCGAAGAATTGCAAAAATTTTCTTTGCCCGAAGATTGGGCAAATCGATTATCGCAAATGACCGCAAAAGAAGAACAAGGAATCTCTCAATCTTCCGCCGTCCTCACTCAAGCATCGCGCGATGAGCTACAAGACATTAAAACCAAGCTCCCGCGCCTTTTGGACAGCTATCTCGATCAAGACGTCGACCGCGAGGACTATCGCCAAAAGAAGGCCGATCTTATGAGCCGGAAGAAAACGCTGGAAGAGAAAATCGGCGATCTTGAGCAGGGCCGTAATAGTTGGCTCGGACCGATGCGAGAATGGCTAAATGAAGCGCAAAATATAGGGAAAATCGCTCAAAATTCGGATCTTTCCGCCAAAAAGGTATCCGCCAAAAAAATCTTCGGCTCGGACCTGCATCTTTCCGCCAAAAAAATCACGGGAAGGCCCGCAATTCAATGGGCGGCGGTCGCCGCCGCGAAAAATTTTCCTCCTAAAACTGACTTAAGTTACTTAATGGAGCGAGTGAAGGGAATCGGACCCTCGTCTCGACCTTGGGAAGGTCATGTACTGCCACTGTACGACACTCGCGAGTTCGTCCCGCCGTGGCGGGACAATTTTTAATTTTCATTAAAACTTCAATTTTCAAAAAATTTTCAATGTTTCAAATGCCGATTCAGTCTTCTTTTTGTGATGTATTTACTATTTTCTGGAATATCATCGTCAATTCTTGCGCTTCCTGCCACAATTTTCGTATTTCTTCCTTGTTTTCCGGAAAACAAACCGCGATCATCCTTAACCAATGTTTTGTTTCTTGACATTCTTTCTTGCAAATATAAATTTTGTTCCTAAAGTCCTTCTTTGAGCTGGCGCCATTTGCTTCCATATAATTCGCACCGACACTCGTGCCCGACCTTACGATTTGGCTGATAAGCGGTTTTGAAATCGTATCTTGTTTTACCGCTCTGCAAAAGATTATAACACTCTCGCCAAATTTAGCGGTGCGTTCTTCCAGATCGTAGCTTTTGCCACCATTTGAAACATTGCAATTTGAAACATTCATTGAAAATTGGAATTTGAAAATTAAAAATTGTAAATGACCCTGCGGCAAGACCGCAGGGCGTTCGCAGCTACAATTCAAACAATCGTAACTGGCTCACGTCTTTTGGTCTGCCTTGGT
>LQYC01004357.1_pt1 | contig 24193 bp, 17 predicted proteins | sample 661771 | NCBI WGS metagenome assembly LQYC01 (sample SAMN03483023, study PRJNA281117) | bioreactor metagenome | isolation source: benzene-degrading methanogenic enrichment culture from a contaminated... | place: USA: oil refinery in Oklahoma | collected 2011-05
TCTTTGTTTCTGGATTCCCCGATCAAGTCGGGGAATGACGATGTACTTTGTATAATTTTTGGGATACCCCGCAGCTTGCTGCGGGGAGGTTCATACGGGGTAAATCCCCCGTGTGAAAGCCTTCTAACGGGGTTTCCCAATTTTTAAAGGGATCAGAAAAATACAGCCTCCCCATAATAAGCATAGTGGTGAACTGAAACAGTTGCTATTAATTTTACCTTAAGCCTAAAATTTTGCCAGTTCTTTTTGGAGAAAAATGAGCAGATTATTTTCTCATATGCCATAAGGAATAATTAACATTTTCGCGTTACCCGTGATTATTTTCGACTGCTCGTGTGCTACCTTTTTATGAAATGGAGTTTAAGGAACATAAAAACAAAATTTTCTGAAAGTCGAACAGTTTCCGGCTGTTTAACCCCTTGCGCACTAAAAAACATTCATGGGAGTCTTTTTTTGCCGTCTATTGTTCAAAAACTATACAGTAAAAAAATTATACCAGATTCGACAGATAAAAAAAGATGATGAATTTTTATGATTAAGTAAAAAGGTGATTATAAAGGCTTTGGAAATCCGGCCAGCCAGTTATGATAATGCGGCGGTCATTTTTGACGGCTTCGTAAAAAGTCCATCTGCGGCGTTGCGCTGCATCCCCTGCCCCGTTAAATGTTTGCTTCCGGAGGCAGAAAAGCCAAGGTAAGGGTTCGGGTTCTTAGTTGCCGATCTCCAATTTTTATTTAACGGGGTGAATCATTGCGGCGTACAGGTAAGTACGCCTCATTCCGTTGGATTTGCGCGCCTTGCATCTGCAGCTTTTTACTGTGCCGTCTGATTTTTGACTTTTTACGGCTTCATCATTTTTTGCAAACCAGGCAAATTTTTTATTTTGAAGGAGAATGAGTATATTATTAAAAAGGACATGCTTTTCTAAAATAAGCATGAAACGTTTTGATAGTGATGACTATTAAAAATTAAGGAGCATTATCATGGCAAAGGTTAAAATAGTGATGGAACTATTCCCCGTGACTTTGTTTATTTTTATGGTTTTGTCCACTATCGTCAACGCCCAGCAACAATATGCAACAGCGACCTTTGCCGGCGGATGTTTTTGGTGCATGGAGAAACCATTTGAGCAATTAAACGGCGTCATCGAGGTGGTTTCCGGTTATACGGGCGGCTCTGGTCAAAATCCAATTTATGAGGATTATGCGGAAAAAGGCCACAGTGAGGCAGTCCAGATCACCTATGATCCCTCTAAAGTAACTTATTCTGATCTTTTGACTATATTCTGGAGAGAAATAGATCCTACTGACGCGGGGGGACAATTCAATGATCGGGGCACGCAGTACCGGTCAGCCATTTTCTATCACAATGAAGAACAAGAAAGCCTGGCGCAACAGTCAAAGGAGGAACTCGGAAAATCCGGGAGGTTTGACAAACCCATTGTCACAGAAATCATAAAAGCCTCAATTTTTTATAAAGCCGAGGCTTATCACCAGTGTTACTATCGAAAGAATCCAATACCCTATGAATTCTACCGGGTTAATTCCGGCCGTGAAGAGTATTTAAAAAAGAGATGGAATAATAAGGAGAAACCACAAGACCCGGCAGAGACCAATTCAGAATCCCAAAAATCCGGCAAGGAAGAGCTGAAAAAAAAGTTAACCCCTCTGCAGTACGAAGTCACCCAGGAATGCGGTACTGAGCCGGCCTTTGACAATGCCTATTGGGATAATAAAAAGGAAGGCATTTATGTTGACATTGTTTCCGGTGAGCCGCTTTTCAGTTCTATTGACAAATATGATTCCGGAACCGGGTGGCCCAGTTTTACCCGTCCGCTTGAGCCAAAAAACATTGTGACCAAACTTGACACGAGTTTATTTATGACCCGAACTGCTGTCCGAGGCGCTCAGGCTGATTCCCATCTGGGTCATGTTTTTGATGACGGGCCTGCGCCGACGGGATTGCGTTACTGTTTGAATTCCGCAGCCCTGCGTTTCATTCCCAAGGAAGATTTGGAAAAAGAAGGGTATGGGGAATACCTGAAGCTTTTTACAAAAAAACCATAAAAACCGTAAGCGGGTTTCATGCTCTAATAAATCTAATAAAAAGGGTTTCAATTCGAAGCCCTTTTTTATTGGAGGGGAGAGTGAAAAGCTATTCTCTTTTATAGGAATAACTTTTTTGTTGACAATATTTTTTGTAAACTAATTGAGAGATCTTACGTCCTAATAACCAGAGTTAATTCGTCTGATAATGTCAGATTCAAAAATTTAGTTATGTCAGATTCAAGATTTAGTTAAATGATTACTATAATCTAATCCTATGTAGGGAGATTAAAAGATGCAAAAAAAACATATTGTTCTGAGAATAGTTCTGGTGTTTCTCAGTATTATTATTGCGGCACCTCCTAATATTTTTGGGTATGAGGCGGTGAGTACACCCAGCCAAGACAGTTTTTCTAAAGAAGAGCTGGATCAAATGCTTGCGCCTATAGCCCTTTACCCGGACTCGCTTCTTGCCCAGGTGCTGATGGCTGCCACATACCCACTGGAAATAGTGGAGGCTGCCCGCTGGGTCGGGAAAAACCCTAATCTTCAAGGTGAGTTATTAGATCAAGCTTTACAAGATAAGGATTGGGATGTGAGCGTAAAGTCACTTGCTCATTTCCCTGAAGTTTTAGCCATGATGGACGAAAAGATCGAGTGGACCACCCGCATGGGTGATGCTTTCCTCGCCCAGGAAAATGATGTTATGGATACTGTTCAGCAACTCCGTGCCAAGGCTGAGGCTGCTGGGAACCTACAATCAACGAGAGAGCAGAAAGTGGTTAGCGATCAAAATGTGATCATGATTGAACCGTCTGATCCGGAAGTAATTTACGTGCCTGTTTATGATCCCTTCTGGGTTTATGGCCCTTGGTGGTATCCCGCTTACCCCCCTTACGCTTTCTATTATCCCGGGGTAGCGATAACCAGTGGATTTTTCGGTTTTGCTTTTGGGTTCGCGGCGGGGTTTGGCTTTGGCTGGTGCGACTGGGACTGGCACCACCACCACATTCGTATTGATTACGACCGCATCGGGCATTTCCATCGGTTTGACCACAACCGGTTCCATGGCTGGAAAAGATGGGAGCATAATCCTGGACATCGACGCGGGGTTGCCTATTGGGATCGAGACACCAGTCACCGCTTTGGGCAGTCTCCTGAGCGGTCGATTCAAGGCAAGCCCGAGGTTCGGGGATATACGGACCAAGGAGTCCGAAGGCAATCTGAGGTGAGTGTCCCCGGTTCAAGTCAGGGAGTCAGAAGGCAGTCTGAAGTGAGTGTCCCCGGTTCCAGTCAAGGAGTCCGAAGGCAGTCTGAGGTGAGTGTCCCCGGTGCAAGTCAAGGAGTCCGAAGGCAATCTGAAGTGAGTGTCCCCGGTGCAAGTCAAGGAGTTCAAAGGCAATCTGAAGTGAGTGTCCCCGGTGCAAGTCAAGGAGTTCAAAGGCAATCTGAGGTGGGTGTTCTCGGTTCAGCCGAACGAGTTCAAAGGCAGCCCTCAAGTGCTTTCAGCGGGGTTAGGGCTGGAACGAGTGAGCAACGTGCGAGTGATCGGGGCCAGTTCAGCCGCGGAATTTCGGGGAGAGGATTCCAGAGTAGTGGTGTTGGTTCTCGTAGTGGTGGTGGCGGTTCACATAGTGAGGGTGGAAGGGCTTCCCATGGTAGTGGTGAAGGAGAACAAGGAAGCAGGTAAGAATTCTAATTTTTGATTAGCACCAAGGTAACTACACAAGGGAAGATAAAAAAATATTTTTTTAGTCTTATCGCTTACTCTGCTGAACACGGAACTTAAGTTCCAAAATAAAGAGTTTAGTTGTTTCTATGTGTTAACTAAGTGGTTAGGTTTATGTAGAGAAATTAAGCTCGTGGGTAATCTATATAGGTCTGTTTTGGCCTGTTTCCGATTGTCTACTAGACAAAAAACTATACAATTTTACAAAAGACTAAAACAGCATAATAAATGAAAAGGGTCTCAATTTTGGACCTTTTTCGTTAACCTCTGCCCGCTTTACCATGCAAAACAAGAAAAAAGCACGGGAAGTTGCTGAAAATCTATTTTTCAACAACCTCCCGTTAGTTGTTCATAGTATTCGGGGTTCCTGTGTACTGTGTTACTTGCCTGTTTTTGTTTTCATTGACTTTACCCATTCCTCCAGTTCTTTAGCCGCGGTTTCACGTCCACCAATGCCAAAGGCTAAAGCCAGAGCAAGGGCGATTGCGCCAATGATCAGACCAAACGCCAGGCTGATAATCTCATTGGCCAGCCCCATCTGGCGCAAGGCAATAGCGCCAGCCAGAACCATGATCGCAATCCGCGCGGTCATGGCCAGGAGTGACGCCTGAGCCGGAGCAGTGGACAAAATCGCCTTGGAAACCAGTTTGGCCAGAAGGAGGCCAACACCAAAAATAACCAGCCCCAGGATTACCTGACCTGCCAGGACCGTAAAGCCGGCAAGCATATCCGCCATCTTGGCAAATCCGAGCCGGTTGACCGCCTCGATAAACGCAAACAACATAATGCCAATGAGCACGATATTGCCGACCACGATTGCCGGTGTCCATTTTTTGTCAGCCGGAATTGCATCACCGATGCCCAGCCGGGCCAGGATGGAATTGAAACCGGCTCCTTCGAGGATGCTGGCAACCAGGCCTGCTAACACACGGCCGATCATATAGGAGATAACCAAAATAAGCAGGGCGGCAAAAATGTTGGGGATCGCCATGAGGATCATTTCAAGCATCTTGCTGGCCGGCTGGGTAATCGCTTCCAAAGCAAGGGCATTCAGCGCTGCCACTAGGATGGGAATCAAGATCAAGATATAGATCAGCATCCCCAGGACGCCGGAAAGCTTTTTCTTTCCCATGGCTGAGGCCATACCGAGTTTTTCACTTAACCGGTCAATACCGATGGCTTCAAAGAAATTGGCCACAATCCTCTGCACCATGCGGGCAACAAGCCAGCCCAGCAAAACGATAACCACCGCGGTGAAGATGTTTGGTAAAAAAGCAAGAATTTTTTCTACCATCCCCTGGACCGGTTTAAGCAACCCTTCCACACCCAGCGTGCTCAGGATTGCCGGGAGAAAGAGCAGCAGCACCAGCCAGAAAATCCCGTTGGCAAGTGACTGGGCCATGGGCAGTTTCCCGGGCTCGATCCCCGCTTTACCACCGAGTTGCTCATCCATTTTCAAAACACCCAACCCCCGCCTTACAATGATCTGAAAACTCTTGGCGACGATGAAGGCCACCAGCGCCAGCAGAAGAGCACCGAGCAATTGAGGAGCGTAGGCAAACAGTTCATTCAGGAGACTGTTGATGGGCTGGGTGATAAGGGTTATGCCGAGGGCTTCAAACGTGGCCACAATGACAAAAAGCATAATCACATAGAACAGAAGCTTGGCAATAAAACGAGCAGCCACCGGCTCTTTCCCCTCTCCGCTTATCCAGCGGGTTAAATGAGAGTCCAGCTTGAAGTGAATCAAAATTTTGCGGCTCGTCTTTGAAATCAGGATGGCGACGAACCACCCAACAACCAGGATCACCAAGGCACCCAGAAGCCTGGGAATGTATGACCCGGTTAACTGAGTAAATTGATTCATGATGGTTTCCATCGTATTTCCCTCCTTTTTCTTGAGAAAAAAAATATTTCGAACTCCGGAGGTGGTGCATTCCCTAAAATGACCTGCACTCACCTCCTTTAATTCCGAAAAATTTTTTTTATGCTACTTCTTTTCTCCGCCCACCAACCGGTAGATTAAGCCGGCCAGTATCGCACCCGCGATCGGAGCAACCCAGAAAAGCCAGAGCTGTTTTAATGCCCACCCCCCGACAAAAAGAGCCGGACCCGTGCTCCGCGCCGGGTTAACCGAAGTGTTGGTAACCGGGATACCAATGAGATGAATAAGCGTCAAACACAGCCCGATAGCTATGGGCGCAAATCCTTTGGGCGCGCGATCATCAGTAGCGCCTAAAATAATGAAAAGAAACATGAAGGTAAGAACCACTTCAGCAATCAGTGCTGATGGGAGGGGATAACCACCGGGAGAGTGTTCGTCATAACCGTTTGAGGCAAATCCTGCGCTCAGATCAAAACCGGTTTTTCCGCTGGCGATAAGATAGAGGACACCAGCTGCGACAATGGCGCCCGCAACCTGGGCAATAATATAGGGAAGCAGATCAGATGCAGAAAACCGCCTCCCCGCCCACAGGCCCACCGACACCGCCGGATTGAGATGACATCCGGAAATATGGCCGATAGCATACGCCATCGTCAATACGGTTAAACCGAAAGCCAGGGCAACGCCCAGAAAACCAATACCCAATTCCGGGAAGGCTGCTGCGAGCACGGCGCTTCCGCAACCTCCAAAGACAAGCCAGAACGTACCGATAAACTCCGCTGTTGAACGGTTTAGAATTGACATAGTTTCCTCCTTTCTATAGTTAAAAAGGTTAATTGGTTAATAGCCAATTCTCAACATCTTCAGCAAAGCCATTTTTCACGCCGCCCCGGTCATCACCTCAGTTTTTTAAGCATACGTTGGCATAAGTAAGTCTGGTTCACTCTTTACTCTTTCCTCTCGGAATGGCTCTGACCTTACCCCATAGTTTGGGACAGTTTCAAGTTGACACATTCTTCCCTAGTAAGATTTTTAATTAGGTATTTTTTAAAAAATTCATAGGTGTTAACCCGTTTAAAGAGCTGTGAGGTTGTTGCTTATTGTACTGTTGTCGCCAGACCTCGATTTTTTCTTGGGCATCCTGAAGAGTTCCAAACCAGTATTCGTTAAGACATTCATCACGGAATTTATCATTAACGCATTAACGCTTTAATTGAATAGGGAAAGGCTTTGCTTTTATTTCCCAAACACCTTCTTTAAAAGGTCGGTAACCCGTGCCGCCGGGTTGGTTCTGATTTTTTTCTCTTCCTGTCCGATCATATAAAAAAGACCGTCCATCGCCTTGCTGGTTACGTAATGGTCAAGGTCAAGGGACTGTGACTTCATAAACGGTAAGGCGGTGTATTTGTCCATCATTGTTTTATACGAGCGGGTAACTCCGACCTCATTCATGCTTGAAGAAATAATCGGCTTAAAGGCCGTATAAATGTTATCCGAGGTTTTTTTCTTGAAGTAATCGGTCGCGGAAGTATCACCACCCGCGAGGATCCCTTTGGCGTCTTTCAAGGTCATTTCCTTGATCGCGCCGACAAAAAGAGACGCGGCTTGGGGAGCGGCTTTTTCCGCGGCCCGGTTCATGCTGAGAATAAAATCATCCACCTGCTTTTGGTAGCCTAACTTTCCCAGCACACCGGCAACATTCTGTATTTTTTCGGGCATAAGAATCTTAATCATCGCGTTGCCAAAATAACCGTCCGTTCGCGAGACAGACGTTACCGCGTTTTTAGTCCCGATAGAGAGGGCTTCTTTCAGGCCGGAAGCGATGGTGCTATCATCCGAGCTTTTTTGCTGGGGAATCCCCGCGCTCTGCGTAACCGTATCCAATAAGCCGGCACTACCGGATGCAGCAAAAAATAAAACAAAACCGATAAATATAAAAGATGCTTTTTTCATCGTCGCCTCCTTTTATACGTATGGAATATTTTAGACAATATGTTTTATAATACCACTTGTTAAAAAGGAGTTCAAGGTACTTGGCATTATATATAGAAAGTTTAGAGCATTCTTGGAACTGGCTGTTTTGATGGGAAATCATGGATGACAAAAAAGAAGAAGATGAATGAAATTAACAAAATAGCATTTTGATATTTTATCCTGTTTCGGCTTGTTTCGGTAGCAAAATGGGAGCAAAAAATGTGTTGAAAAGGGTCTCACTTCGAGGCCCTTTTTTATTGGATTAAAACTACTTCACCAAAAAACTTAATAATAAGTTTATTATTAAAATAATATTTTTTGTGACAATATTTATTGTAAACTAATGGAGAGATATTACGTCTTAACATATGAAAGCTAAATTAAATTGAATGCCGACTTATGGCAGGTTAAAAGATTAATGGAATAATCTTTAGAAACTTCAGGAAGGTTAAAAGATGAAGAAAAGAAGTGCTTTTCTAAGGATATCTCTGGTGTTTCTTAGCGCCATTATTTTGGCGCCGCCATTGGTTTTTGGATATGAGCCTATGACTGGTATTCCTCAAGACAGATTTTCCGAAGAAGAGCTGGATCAAATGCTTGCTCCAATCGCCCTTTACCCGGACTCGCTGCTTGCCCCGATGCTGATGGCCGCTACCTATCCGCTGGAAGTGGTGGAGGCTGCCCGCTGGGTCAGCCAACACCCTGATTTGCAAGATGAATTATTAGACGAAGCTTTATTAGAGAAAAATTGGGATGTGAGCGTAAAGTCACTTGCCCATTTTCCGCAGGTTTTAGCCATGATGGACGAAAATATCGAGTGGACCTCACGCCTGGGTGATGCTTTTCTCGTTCAAAAAGATGGCGTTATGTATACTATTCAGGAACTCCGCGCCCGGGCTCAGGCCGAAGGTAACCTTCAATCGACAAGAGAACAGCGAGTGATCGCTTCGCCGGACGCTATCGCGATTGAACCCACTGATCCGGGAGAAATGTATGTGCCGGTTTATGATCCCTTCTGGGTTTATGGCCCCTGGTGGTATCCCGCTTACCTTCCTTTTACGATCGGTTATGCTGGGATAAGTATTGTAAGCGGAGTGGTCGATTTTGCTTTTGGTTTTACGACGGCAGCGCTTTTTGGGTGGTTTGACTGGGACTGGGGCCATCATGATATCTTTGTCGATTATGGCCGCGTTGGGCATTTTCATCATTTTTACCACGACGGCTCCTATGGTCGGCACCGGTGGGAACATAATCCCGGACATCGACGAGGGGTTGCCTATCGGGATCGGGAAACAAGCCGGCGTTTTGGGCAGCCTCTCGAGCGGTCGATGCAAAGCAGAAACGAATTTCGCGGACATGGAGATCGTGGTTTTCGGCGGCAACCAACGGAATCTTTTCAACGACAGGGAATGGCTCACAATAATTTTGACTCCCGGCAGAGAGGACAAAATCAGCAATTCGGTTCTCAACGAAACGACGAGCGAAGGGAATTCGGTGCACGTGAACGCATCAGGCACGCTCCCGAGCGGTCGATGCAAAGCAGAAACGAATTTCGCGGACATGGAGATCGTGGTTTTCGGCGGCAACCAACGGAATCTTTTCAACGACAAGGAGTTGCTCGCGATAACTTTGGCTCCCGGCAAAGCGCGCAAGGTCAGCGATTCGGTTCTCAAAGGAACTCAGAACGAAGAGAATTTGGCACGAGAGAACGATTTCAGCCAAGGGACAGGACAAATTCTTTCAGCAGGTTTGGGAATGGGAAAAGAGAGGGTTTCGCAAGTGATCGGGGCCAGTTTAGCCGCGGAATTTCGGGGGGAGGGTTCCAGAGAAGTGGTGTTGGTTCTCGTACTGGTGGCGGTGGCGGTTCCCATGGTGGCACACGTGGTTTCGGGAGTTCGCGTAGTAGCGGTGGTGGCTCCCATGGTGGGAGCAGCAAAGGTTTTAGTAGGAGCGGCGGTGGTTCGCATGGTGATGCCCGTGCTTTCTTTGGCAGCGGAGGACGAGGCAGGTAAGAACTTTAATGAGGATGCTAAGACATGAAAAAGGCAGTGGTACTTTTACTTTTAGGGTTGTCAATGAGTTCCTGCGCTGGTATGGATTATCGCTATCAGCAAAACATGGCAGTAAACGCAACTGCCTATGGATTAGCTGGAGGAGCATTCGGAGCGGCAATCGCGTCCCTTACGCATGGCGATGTTGGCGCAGGCGCAGCAATAGGAGCAGTGTATGGCGCATTTTTAGGTGCGGCCACTACTCCCCCACCGGCATATTATGACTATCATCCGCCCGCTGACTATTCGCCTCCGGCTTGTGGGTATAGGGATAGAGGAGGTTATTGTTATCATCGGTGATAAGGCTTTCTTAGCCTCAATTTTTCTCCTTGAGAACACGCAGGGCGAAGAGATGTCTAATTCCCTTCTCGAGAGGGGTGTCACGAAGTGGCGGGGGGTGTTGGTCTAAATCTAAATCGCTATCGCCATCGCTTTTGAAAAAACATTAAACAGAAGACCCCGATTTTGAACCCGATACCGATAACAATTTCGATTATCCTAACAATTTTTTATCGGCGCTTTCAGAACGCCTAACCATCCCATCCTGAATGGTGCGCCGTGCGCACCCAACGTATCTCTTTGATTTCTTTCCTGTCACCCTCAAATTAATTTCATTCTGCGGGATGACAAGGTTGTTCATTGTGGACCACGTAGGGACACGTTGCAACGTGTCCCTACAATCTCAAACAAACCAGTTCATGACCCGCAACGGGTAAGGGGCAAATGGTGTTATTGCTTCAGGCTGAAATCCACCCGGCTGTTTTTGATATTTTCTTTCTTTTCCGGTGTAAGGCTCTTTGGTTCAATAATAAAAACCCTGTCTGCGGACACCTGACCTGATTTGGTGATAAGTTCTTTGACGTTTAAGGCGCGTTGACTGGCGAGCGCGCGAAGATCATCATCAGTTATTTTGGTGTTGGTGAGCATTAGTTTTTCCATTTCCGGAACCGGGAGCTTCTTTAACAGGCCTACCATCGTCCGTGGTTTGGGAAACTTGGCTGCTTTATACGCCAGGGTAAGATACTTTTCATACTCCTCCGGTTCTATGATGATGTCATCAACCGATGTTTCCTTGCCCTTTTTTCCGCTTTTCTGTAATTTCTGCGCTTTGACCTTTTGGTTGAGATAATACGTTTTTAAACCTTCAGGATCGTTCTCGGCATCACTATAACCGGTTATCTCGATTTGAAGCGAAGGTTTGTCGGAAAGCGCTTTTACCATATTGTCAATCTTTTTTAAATTTTCATCATTAACCCGGGGGATGCCATAATCAAATTCTATGTAACTTAAGTCTTCACCTCCTCCGAACAGGCTTCCAATTAGCGCGAATGGGGCGGTTGCCGCTTTCACAAGGATATTCTTGAGCACTTTCATGATGATCTTCCAGACGCTGAATTCGGGATCATCGAGATTTCCCGAGACCGGGATATCCAGGTCGATCTTGCCGGTGCGGTCTTTAAGCAGGGAAATCGCCAGCTTTACCGGAAGCTGGACCGCGTCCTTGCTTTCAATTTTGTCTCCGAGGGTAAACTGGTCAAAAAAGATCTTGTTCTGGGATTCAAGTTTTTTCTTTACGATGAGGTATTTAATTTCTAAGGAAAATTTTCCTTTTTCAATCTTGTACCCTAAATATTTCCCGGAATAAGGTGTCATGGGGCTTAGATCCAGGTTACGAAGGTTCGCGCTCAGATCCACAAAAAAATTATCGCTGGAGGGATTGATTTTTCCCACAATCTCGAAAGGAACATCAGAGCCCATTTTTCCCCGCAACTCCACGTCCGCGGTTTTATTTTTTCCCAGGGAAAGACCGGAAATTCTTCCGCCGAGATTCTTTAATTGGGTTGAATAACGCGGTTTAATCGTATAATCAGAAAAATCTACTCTCCCTCCCTGAAGAGTAATTTTTTCTATGTTTATATCTTGCGCCTCTTTGCCGGTTGTTGCTGAAGCCTGCGCTTGCTGCGCCGGTTGCGCTGGGGGTGACGGGGTTGCCGGTTTTTCCGCCTCAACAACCTGTTGCACATTGAGTGTTCCGTCGGGGTTGATGGTCACCCGGGAATAGAAGTCGGTTAAAGAGATTCCTTTGATGTCAACCGAGAGGGGATTAGTCCCAGCGGTTATTGAGTCGAAAAACAGGGCTTTCCATTTCAAAAAATCCTTGCCGTTTTCCTTATCCACGGAAGCAAAGTTTGCTACCAACGCAGTGCCGGTATAGTTGATTTTCATCCCGGCCTCCCCTGAGTCAATCAGTCCAAGGTTCCCGGCGGTGGAGAATTTTCCGTCCGTGAGATGGATTTTGACCTTATCCGTGAAGTAGGGCTGGAATGTATCAAGGGCGACATCTTTGGTATCGACCGCGAGTTCGGCATTGAGCGGATCTATACAAACCGGCCCTTTAAGGGAGATGGAACCTTGTTTTTCCAGCGCCAGAGAAAGGGAAAGCATGCCTTTGCTGCCTTTTGCGGTGGAAAGGTTATCACACTGGAGCATCAGATTGCTCACGTTAAGGGTAACCGGTTCAGCGGGCATCGCATCGTTAAAAGAAAGCTTCCCGTCAAGAATTTGGAACTGGTCAACGAGTAATAATAGGGGGCTGCCGCTGTCTTTACGTGGTGTGGAGGCTGTTGTTGTTGCCTCTTTCGGGGTTGGCTCCTTTGCTTCCTCGCCTACCAGCGACTGTAAATTGATTTTTCCGTCCTTGCCCCGTTTCACTGCCACTTCCGGAGATTGAAGGATCACCTTGGCAATATGAAAATTGTTAGACAATGGCTTAAGGGTACCAAGGTCAATGTTGAGGGAGGATAGACGAAGAATAGGCTTATTTTCCAGATCATCAAGGCCGATATCCCGGAGGCCAATAATTCCGGTTACTTCCATTGCTGGACCTTTATCCTTATAGCGGATAAAAGCAAGTTTCGCGTTTACATCCAACGCGCCGGACGGAAGTGTGAAGTTCAGCTTCATGGGAACATAAGGCAGGTAGTGCGCCAGAGAAATATCTTTTAGTGTGATATCAACATGCGTCTGCTGTGAATCGGCAAATGGTTTTGTCTTGCCCAGGAGCGAAAAAATTTTTCCGTTGATAGCGGCAGAGAGCTTTGGCTGGACAAAAATATCAATATCATGGGGTCGGTTCGAAATAGAGGGAATAGTAATGTTCAAATTCCGAACCGAGTGAGATGTATCTTCCGGGGCGTCAACGAAATCGACACGCCCACCGGATATTGTAATATTATTAAGCGAGAACTGTACGGGTTTTGTTTTTTTTTCAGGTTCGGATTTTGGTTTTTCCAGCAGATCAGAAAAATTATAGGACTCGTCTTTCCGGCGGACCACTTTGAAATAGGGCTTTCCTATCCATAACCCTTCAAGGATAACCGCCCTTTTGGCAAGGGAGAGGCTTGAGAGATTCACAAAAATCTCCTCTAAGGAGACGAAATTCTCTGCGCTGCCCCGCTCTTTGACGAGAAAACCTTTGACGTCAAGGGTGAGGGCGTACGGATTGATTTTTATCTTTTGGATGGTAACCTGACGGTGGAGATTTTCTGAAAGCTTTTTTACCAGGACCGATTTTAATACCGGAGGGAGGATAAAAAAGCCGAAGAGCGTAAATAGAACTAAAAAACCACCAAACCAACGGATTATTTTTTTTATCCTTCGCATAATTCCCCCTTTTTTAAAAAAGATCGATATTTTTCTGTTTATAGTAAACTTTTTTACCGGCCTTTGCAATCGTAAGCTATGCTATCGAGAAAATGAGTATCAAAGGTGGGGACATCTGCAAAATGCATGGAACGCAAGGGGTTTATTGAGGAAAATGCTATGGAAAAGAAATCTTTAATTGCCGAAGTAATAATTGAAATCATGCCATGTTAACCCTTCATGAAACCTAAGCATATAATTTTCTTGACAATAGTAAAAAATTATTTTATGATGTTTTCCATTCAAAACTGGAGGAGCAAGAAGGTCTAAACGCCTATAACTTTACATTTTTCCCTCTCTGCAAGCAAAAAAATTTGTGGTTTGTCATCGGGTTAGAAAACCTAAGATGTTATTCAACCTCCAAAAAGTTGCGTTTTTTAGTTCACCTTCACAATGGTGAACTTGAATTGGTAAAAAAAATAAATTTTTAGAGGTGCCCTTAAGGGTGTAACAACATCAAAATAACAAAAGGAGGGATAAAATGATTTTTACATCGCTTATGAAATTTCAAGTAAAAAAGGAAAGTTATCATTTATTTTTGTTTATAGTTTTTCTATCTATATTCATGATAGGTGAATCCGCCTCAGCTGCTCCTCCATTTATGGATTTTGAAGGCGTTGGAGGCGGAGGCATTGTTCCCGGGTCATATCTTGTAAATCCTCCTGAGAAAGGACAACTAATAGGTATGCCGGCTGTTTCCCACTGGAGTTTAATTGGAGGGGGAAATTATGTTTATACTAATGGCTTTGCTTTTTCGTTTCTCAAGCGTTTTGAGCTTGGTTATGTCCTCGAGATATGTAACTTTCACCGTCTAAGACGCAATCTCAGGCATGACAGTAATGGAGACATTAACGTTAAAGAGGGCTCGATCTACATGAGCAATATCCATTTCAAGACCCTGTTAGTTGAGGAAATGAAATATATCCCGGCTTTTGCCGTCACTGCTGAATTTAAATTCAATGATACTATTGCGACTATGAATAAGAATATCGGCCATGCGCTGGATACCGTTGGATATGACGACAGTCACGGCATAGATATCGATTTTACATTTTCAAAGACTATAAATGATCTTTTTAATTTGCCATCCATAATCAATATGCCATGCATAATCAATGCTAACCTGCGGTTAACAAGAGGACACTATCTTGGACTTTTGGGCTTTTCATCAGCCTATACTCTAAATAAAGAACTATCTTTGGAATTTCAACCCCATCCGAAATTTGCCTTTGGTTATGAATTCCGGGAACAAAACGACAGTTTTAGACCACTTCCGCTTAAAGATTGCTCAATGAATGAAAATACTTTCTGGGATATCAATATTGCCTTCTTCCCAAATGATGAATTCTCGCTTGCCGTAGCGTTTACCAGGTTTGGAAATATAGTCAACAGAGACATTAACTTCTTTGTATGTAATCTAAAGTATGACTTCTGAACAACATTCAGGATGAATTGCTATCCAGTTACCAAGGCGCGATTTTCACGGGGCTAAGACAAGCTAATGGTTATCAAGAATTCGGAAGAAGACTCTCTATGTTTATAAACAGCCTTGATTGGGGTCCGTTTCTATAGGGGCGGCTACGGTCAGGATGCGGAAGTAGGAAGCGATGTGTAGGGTTATGTAATATGTTGCAGCAACTTGGGGCGTTTGATCCGGTCAGCAAAGAGGAACTCATCAGGAGAATCGACGGCATCAAGGCTATGATGGCGGAGCAGGGTATCGATTTTGCCGTCATCATGCAGAATACCGATATGTTTTATTTCTCCGGCACCATCCAGAAGGGCATGCTCGTTATCGCCCTCGACTGCGAGCCCCTCCTCTTTATACAAAAGAGCATCGCCAGGGCAAAGCTGGATACGTCCCTCGATATCATTCCCATAAGTAGCGACAGGGATGTGAGAAAAACGCTCGAAGAGAAAAAAATACTGAAAGGAACAGGCGGTATGGAACTGGACGTGGTCCCTTTCAGTGTCTTTGAGCGTTTTAAGACCATCGTCGGTTTTGACAAATTTGCAGACCTGTCTCCCATCATCAAGGAACTGAGGGCGGTTAAGAGTCCTTATGAACTGGGGCAGATGAAAAAATCGGGAGCAATCGTCTCCTGCGTCTTCGAGCGGGCAAAGGAGGCAGTCCGGGAAGGCGTCACCGAGATAGAAATTGATTCCATCCTTCTTGCAGAGGGGAGGAAGCAAGGCCACCAGGGGCTACTAAGGATGCGCGGGTTCAACCAGGAGATGGCGGGTGTAACAACCGTCACCGCCGGCTACACGAGCGGCATTGCCTCCTATGCGGATATTTCCATCGCCGGCGCCGGCGTCAACCCTGCCATTGCCCAGGGATCGTCTTTTCTCAAGGTAAAGCGCGGCATTCCCGTCATAGTGGATTACGGTGGCGCCTATAACGGCTACATCACCGACGAGACGAGAGTGTTCGTGGTTGGTGAATTGAAAGAGCAGTTCAAGAAGCCTTATGAGATTGCACGAGAGATCGTGGAAGACGCGTCGAACTTCGGCAAAGTCGGGGTCAACACGACGGAGCTTTTCAAGAGGGCCTACCAGATGGCTAAGAAGGCAGGTATGGAAGAGCACTTCCTGGGGCACGGGGAAGGGCAGGTATCCTTTATCGGCCATGGTTTGGGGCTCGAAATTAACGAACTGCCGTTCATAACCCAACGACATAGTCAGATTCTCAAGGAAGGTATGGTCTTTGCCTTCGAGCCCAAGTTCGTCTTCCCGGGTGTGGGGGCCATAGGGATCGAGGTCGATTTCATCGTGAGAAAAAACTGTCTTGAGAGAATTACAAACACACCAATCGACATCGTCTGCGTCTGAATGCCGGTGCGCCTCATTCTTCATAATTCACATGCCTTGCCTATAGGGAGCGGTTAATAAATCGCTTAATTTATTGGGGTTCCTCTCCCGATTAGTCAATGAAAGCCTGATAAATTTTCAGTGTAAAGTAACGAAGATCTTGAAAACCGTATGCTTTGCGTTTGATGACCTTGATTTTGTTATTTTTTCCAAAGAGGCGACAAAAGATGTATTTACCCTTAATTTTAAGCTTTTTAATGATTTTAGGGATAACTATTTTCGCTTTGCAAAATGGGATGCCGTTGGAAGTTAAATTTTTGGTCTGGGGATTTAAGACTTCCCTGATAGCAGTAATCCTCGGTTCCGTCTTAATCGGCGCCATTATTGTGTCAATATTTTCTCTTCCCCTTTTAATAAAAAAACACTTTCGCGAAAAACGCCTGACAAAGCAAGTCAGTGAACTTGAGAAAAAATCTCAGGAATTAGAAAATCAATCTCAACAAAAGCAAAGTTCAGCGTTCACCTCTCCCACGACTCAGCTCCTGTAAAAATGCCTGAACTTCCCGAAATAGAAACCATAAAAAATGATCTCGCTCCCAAGGTAGTTGGGAAGATAATCACCAAGGTAACCTTCCCCCCTGACCCAAAGATAAGAATTCTCCGCAGGTTTCATTCCGCACAGGATTTTATTAAGGAACTCAAAGGAACAAAGATTCAATTCCTTAGACGGCGCGCCAAGTACTTGATTTTCTTCCTCATCCCGTCCAAAAGTTTGGTAATGCACCTGGGGATGTCCGGCCAGTTGCTGTTAAAAAAAACGGGGACCCCTTACGAACCCTACACTCGAGCGGTTTTTCATTTTAATAAAGGCACAGAACTTCGTTTTATTGATCCTCGCAAATTTGGTGAGGTATTCCTTAAACTACCCTCTCTCCAATCTCATCCCTTAACTTTAGACCGCTTAGGCCCGGAACCTTTGGAAAAGGACTTTTCCATAACGTGCCTAACCCGCATCCTTCAAAAGTCACGGCGCGTCATAAAAACACTTTTAATGGATCAAAAAAGCATCGCGGGGATAGGGAACATTTATAGCGACGAAATCCTTTTTAACGCGAAAATTCATCCTACTCGTCTTGCCAATACTTTAGATGAGGATGACATAAAACTTCTTCACCGCTCGATCAGGAAAATCTTAAAAGACGCTATTGACAATCGGGGCACTACCGCAGCTGATAAACGCTATCGGGATGGATTGGGTAAGAAGGGGAAATTTCAGAAAAAGCTTAAAGTCTATCAGCGACGAGGGAAACCTTGTTTCTCTTGCGGGACAACGATTAAAAGTATGCGCGTTGGGGGACGAAGCGCTTCTTTCTGTCCTAACTGCCAAAAGTGAAATTTGACGGCTCATTTTTTTCTGATAAAATAAAAATAGTATGAACTGTAAAAAGTGTAGAGGTCCTGCGGCTAACTCCTCATGCTTTTTGAAAAAATATTGCAATACCAAGTTGCATTCAAAAGCAGATCGAGGCGACGACGAGGAATCGACGCAGGCGTACGTTTTAGTACGTGGAGGAGTATGACGAGGAGACAACAAAGATATGCAAATGAAGGCGACTTGGCATAAAAAATGTCTAAAATAATCAATATCCAAGACCATATTGAATTAGAAAAGCAGAAAAAACTGGAGGAAGATCAAAAGCGTCAGGTTGAAACAGTGCAGAAGATAATCCTTTGTTCTTCCTGCCGGCTGAGGTGTTCCCGGTGTGGGGTCCAGGTGACTGCCCCCACTTTTTGTCCTTTTTGTTCTGATCTCCCTTTTAATTTATGCCCCACCTGTGCTGAGGAATATGAGGAATATAAGCGGTCACTCGATGGGTTAGAAACTAAAGACATATCCTGGCACAACCAGGAATGGAAAGAGATGTGGCAGGCGTGGCTTGAATACCAAAAAGCGTTAAAAAAATATCAACAGTCTCGCGCGATAAGGGAGTTATTGAAAAAAGATTAAAGGTTGTTCGCTTTTTCCATGAGGGTCTTGACTTTTTAAAACCCAGCCTTATTTAAAGGTAATATTTTGTTGAAGGCCAAAGGGGAAAGGAGGTGAACTTTATGCAAAGAAAAAGATTCATGTTACGTCGGGTAGCCCATTGTTCCTGTTGTTCTGAAGGGGGCTGCTGTATTCAGTCCTGAGCATGACACAAAACTGCTCCTTAAGAAGAAAAAAATCCCCGCTTCATAGTGGGGATTTTTTTGCCTTTTATTACTGTTATGGGGCAACGGTTGCACGGTATCGCCGTTGTAAATAACACCAAAGTCAGGTACCGGCGAGGGAAATCAATCTCGTTTAATATTTTGTCGGTATCTACATCGCGTCGTCAAATTCACTCAACAGTACTATTGTGCGGGTGGCTTCCATCTCCAGTATTTCAACAATGCCCGCAGTAATTTGGCGGTGATTTCAGCCTCTATGTCAAAGCGGCGGCACTCCAAACCAAGACTGAGGGCAATGTCACGCCGTATCATGAACGCATCCCAAGATCATCAAGCCACCGGTTGCATGCAGTTAATTAATTCACTTACTTTAACAGTTGCAATGCCGCATGCAATATCAGACATGCCATAGGGAATGACCAAGTCGCTATTATGGAAAATCGCGCCGCAGCTATAAACGACATTAGGGACATACCCCTCGCGCTCTTCCTCCTGCGGAGTAAGTAACGGCTCTTCCAAACGGGCGATGATTTTTGCCGGGTTTTCAAGATCAAGCAGCATGGCGCCAATGCAATACTGACGCATGGGGCCGACACCGTGGGTGAGTACGATCCAGCCCTTATCGGTTTCCAGGGGTGAGCCGCAGTTGCCGATCTGAATAAATTCCCAGGGATATGTTGGCTCCTGGATGATTTCGGACTCCTGCCAAAAATGGATATTGTCTGAAAACATGATATGATTGTTTTCACCGTCCTGGCGCGAAAGCATAACGTAGCTGCCGTGGATTTTACGCGGGAAAAGAGCCATGCCCTTGTTTTGTACTACTTTGCCGTTGAGGGTCATTATCTTAAATTTGATAAAATCCTTTGTTTCAATCAGCTGCGGCAGGATTCTAAAGCCGTTATAAGCCGTATAGGTCGCGTAATAGGTAACCTCACCGTTGTCATCAAAAAATTGCACGAACCGGGCGTCTTCAATGCCTCTGCTTTCATTTTCAGAAACCGGAAAGATAACCCGTTCGGATATTCTATGATCGGTTCGGAAACTCATCTCATAATTGGAATTGGCAAGCCAGTACATGGTTTCGAAGGTTTCGTTTTGACGCGCCTCAGGGAAAAGGGGGTGTGAGCTAAGCGCTTCATTTTTTTCTTTTAATTCATTATAGGTAAAATTTTCCGGCAACTGATTAAGAATATGAGTTGTTACCTCATTGCAGGCCGTCATTTCGTTAAGCTTCAGTTGGAAGAGATGCCGGTCGTAAACCGCGTCTAAATGGATATCCGGCCTTTCGACATAATCGCTGGTCGGGCCGAAGATAAACGTATTGTGCCGGTCAAGGACGCCGCTGCGAAATACAATAGAGGAAACATGGCCTTCGCCGATTGCCCGCAGGCTCATGATAAAGCGCAAGCTGCCTTTCTTCAGATGGCTTTGATCAGGGTGTGGGACGATTGAAGGGTTAAAAAGGGCGGCCGATTCAATGGAGTACTCCATGGTAAAATAGGCCCCGATAAGAGCCCTTTTGGTCTCGCTGAGCACGGCATCCCGAGGAACATAATCTTTTACCTCATTCAGGTGAAGCCCAAAAACGCGTCTAATGTCTTTGTGCCGCTCCGAAAAATCAAGCATTATTTGTGAAAGAAGATTTTCGGCCGTGGTGTCGGGCAAGTCCACTACGCGTTGAATGATTTTGGGTATGCGATGCGCGTCGAGGGGAATATGGGGGCGCGTTATAACGCGTGAGATATCACCCAGGATTATTTTCTTTTTACGTTTAATTTTTGGATGCGATAGTATTTTTTCTGTCACCAGATAAAGTCCCTTGATAAATAAACTAATTTAAAATGTACCGTTGCCTTTTTTACAGCGCCGGCCTGGTATTTGCAAGACATAATTGTATAAGGTCATCAATCACTGCTGTGCCGGCGCACATGACCGTATCCGCGCCGCCCCAGTATATTTTTACCGTACCGTCATCTTCAGGAACAGCTCCGCATGTAAAAACAACATTGGGCACATAGCCATTTACCTCCCAAGGATCCTCCGGCTGCAGTATCCACTGATCGGAAACGCCGACGATCTTTGCCGGATCATTAAGGTCGTTCAGGGCCGCGCCAAGGCGATACACCGCACCAGCCATAGTCTTAAACACTCCATGGTAAATATGCAGCCAGCCCTTGTCGGTTTTGAAGGGCGGAGCGCCGGGCCCGATTTTCATTTCATCCCAGTGATAGGGAACCGGCTTCATAATCACCCGTGAATCGCCCCAGTGAACCAGGTCGGGGGAATAGGAAATCCAGATAGACCAAGGTGAAATTTCGGAATGCGGCCGGTCAAGACGCGCATACCGGCCACCGAACTTTACGGGAAAAATGACGACGTTGCGATGGTCGGCCTGGGTTATAAGCGCAACGCGTTCAATTTTTCTGAAATCCTTGGTGCGCGCAAGGGCAATCCGAACGCCGTGACGGGAATACGCGCTGTAGGTAAGCAGGTAGTCGCCCTCTGCGGGACAGATCCTAAGGTCCTCGACTCCGAACTCTTCATATTCCGCAAAAATGTTGTCCTTTGCCGGTGTGAGAAAGGGTTCGGGATGAACCGTGAAGGAAAAACCATCATCGCTGTCGGCCCTGCCGATGATGGATCGACCGTTGTGCCTGTGCGACCTGAAAAGCATAATGTAGCGGCCGTTGTGCTTGACGATGCCGGCATTGTGGACCGTGACTACAGGGTAAGGGACATCGTCTTTTGTAAGAATGGGGTTTTTTTTATAACGTTTTACTATGTGATCTTGAGTAGTCATAATTGCATGTCACCAAATATTCTTTTAAGCTGTTATGCGGCTCGGTAGCTCGGCAGATGTTTCAGACTCTTCCGAAATCATCCTCAAAACGCTCAATATCATCCTCCCCGAAATAATCGCCGGTTTGGACTTCAATGAATCGCACATTTTTAGAACCCGGGTTAGCGATTCTGTGCAGGGCGCCTTTGGGGATGTCCACGGACTGCCCCGGTACAAGCACAATCGTTTCATCGTCGAGAGTTATCTGCGCCCGGCCGTCAATGATATACCAGTGTTCGGACCGGCGCCGGTGCCGCTGCAGGCTCAGGCGCCGGTCCGGAAAAACGACTATTTCCTTGCTTTTGTAAATATCCTCATCCGCCAGGATTTTATAATAGCCCCAGGGGCGGCGCTCTTCTCGTTTCGTTTTTTCGAGAACCGTTTCATAGACCCGAATATATTCTTCAACCATGCGGTCAGTTGTGAAATACTCTTCAACACGACGACGGCAGCATGCTCGGTCAATATCTTTTATATGTGCAACAGCGTTTATTGCCTCATCCACAGTTGTTACAAGAAAACCGTTCTTGCCGTTTTTGATCAGTTCGGGCATGCTGCCCTTGTTAAAGGCGATTACGGGGGTGCCGCAGGCCATGGACTCTACAACGGACAGTCCGAAAGGCTCATTGAAATTTATGGGGTGCAGAAGCGCGTATGCCTTGCCAAGCAGCTGGTTGCGCTGAACCGGCCCGACGCTGCCGACATAGACCGCACTATGGTCGTCCAGGTGCGGTTCGACGTACTGGTGATAGTAGGTTTCATCCTGGATGATTCCTGCCAATATCAGCTTTTTATTGCAGGCCCCGGCAATTTCGATCGCCTCTTTGGCGCCCTTATCATGGTGTATGCGCCCGAAAAAGAGGAGATAATCATCCGGTTCAGGCTGAAAATCAAACTGCTTCATATCTATGCCGTGATGGATGGTTTTGATATAGTCAAGATCCGGAGACCGGTCGGCATCGCTGATGGAAACATAAAATACTTTGTTGTTATATTTTTTGTAAACCGGCAAAATCCCGGGCGATGAAAAGCCATGAATGGTGGCAACGAACGGGGTGGTGATAAGGCCGGTATAGGTCAAGGGCAAAAAGTCAAAATGATTATGTATAATATCAAAATCATCAGCATGCTCAAAAAGTTCCGAAATATGCAGGCACTCCCATACTTTTGGCATAATGGAGAGGTCTTCTTCATAGCCCCGGGCGCAAACGGCATGTAGCTTGCCGCTTGTTTCCGAATCACCGGTCGCAAAAAGGGTCACATCATAGCCTCGCGATACCAATCCCTCGGTCAAAAGGGAGACCACGCTTTCCCAAGGGCCGTAGTGTCGCGGCGGCGTGCGCCAGGCAATCGGTGACAGCATCGCAATGCGCATAGATAGTCCTTTACGTTAACCGCTTGGCTGAAGGGTGTTTTCAGCCAACCGCAATTCCAATAAGGTCTGAAGAAAGGCGAGCGTCGATTCCGCGCCTTGGTTTTCATTTGAGCGGTCGGGATGGAGACCGTCCCGGCAACCTCCCGTCGTCGGGTCGTAAAGAGGGAGGTTCAAGTCGTTGCGCCCGAGAAACCACTCGAAGGCGCGACGTGCCTCCTTGTGCCAGCGTTTGTCACCGGTACCCCGGTAGGCTTCGAGGCAAGCGGAGGCCATGGTTTGCGCCTCGACCGGCTGTTGATCGAACCGGGCCCGTTCACCGCCGCGCTGATAAAAGCCATTGGAGCCGATGGGGACAAAATGACCCCCAGCCGCGTCAGCCCGCTGCAAGTCGGCCAGCCAATGAAGCGACTCCAGTCCGACCTCAGTCATGGCATTATCCGGGATCCATTGGCCGCACATAAGCAGGGCCTGTGGCAACACGCCGTTGCAATAGGTCAACCCGGCCTCATACCAGCACCATTCATCCGAACGGCTGTTTTTATATAAGATGAGCAATCGCCCGGCCAATTCATCCCGAACCTGGTTGGCCCTGCGGTCACCTTCAAATCGCCGTAGATACTCATGAATACCGATGAGGGCGAAGGCCCAGGCCCGGGGGCTGGTGGTCTTGAGAATGGCAGGCAATGCCTGTTCGAAAACCCACCCGGCCATACTCTGGAGGGCCGACGTGTTAGAGCGGCCCAACACGGTGCCCAAGGCCCACAAGGTACGGCCATGGCTGTCATCGGAGCCGTTCTCTTCCAGCCAATTACGCTGATAATCCATAAAGTTACGAAATCGCCCGGTTTCAGTATTGAAGGCATACCCGATGAAAGCGAGATAACGAGAAGCCAGTTTAAATGCCTCACCGCTGCCCAGTTCTTCAAGGTGAGTGCTCACGATCAGGGCGCGGGCGTTGTCGTCGATGCTGTAACCCTCCCGATAGTTGGGTACCGTAAAACTGGCATGTTGCAACATGCCAGTTTCGTCCGTCATGAGGTGTAAATGATCGAGCTTGAGAGGGGGAAGTTCACCAGGACGTTTCTCGAGCGGTTTGACCGCGAAGCCCGGCGGGGTGAAATGACGACGTTCGGCCCGGGCGAGTTTAAAACTTTCCATGTAGCGTCGCGCCACCCGCGGCCAGACCATCGCCCGCCCGAACAGATAAGCCCGTTTGCGCATGGCGTGGCGTTTGGGCTCGTTGTCCAACAGGTCAATCACTTGCTCAGCCAATGCCGCTGGGTCGCGGAAGGGCACCAGCGCTCCCCGTTCTTCGGCCAGCATTTCTTCCGCATACCAGTAGGGTGTCGAAATCACAGCCTTGCCCGCCCCCAGGGTGTAGGCCAGAGTACCCGAGGTGATCTGGACCTCGTCGAGATAAGGGGTGATGTAAATGTCCGCCGCGCCGATGAACTTGACGAGTTCTTCCAAACTGACAAAGCGGTTATAGAAGATCACCTGACCTTCCACACCTTTCTCATGGGCCAGCCATTGCAGGGACAGCCGATAGGTTTCGCCTTCGTTCCGCA
>LQYC01004499.1_pt1 | contig 24142 bp, 20 predicted proteins | sample 661771 | NCBI WGS metagenome assembly LQYC01 (sample SAMN03483023, study PRJNA281117) | bioreactor metagenome | isolation source: benzene-degrading methanogenic enrichment culture from a contaminated... | place: USA: oil refinery in Oklahoma | collected 2011-05
TTTCTGGATTCCCCGATCAAGTCGGGGAATGACGATGTGCTTTGTATAATTTTTGGGATACCCCGCAGCTTGCTGCGGGGAGGTTCATTTCAATATAAAAAAATCAACTGGTAAAAAATAATTTTAAGGTTGTTATCTAAATTACAAACTATACCATATATTGTATTCTTTGCAGCGAACATAACTATCGGCAGTAGAATAATAACCAATACTTAATAGTAATTAAATATTAAATAGTTGGCCCTAAAAATTACAGTATTACTTTGATTATAAGATGTCAAGAAAATAATTTATCTTGTTTGTTATTTAAAAGTTAAAAAAATTGAACCTTACCAGCATTAGAGAAAATGCAGAATTATTATATAACATCTTTAAATTACTAAAAAATATGTTGAATAGCGCGATATTGGGCCAGTATCAACCCCCTCAATTGTTGCATTAGAAAGGGGATTACGGTATAGCTTTAAAAAATGTATTACGAGGCTTGCTGATTAAAAAATGAATGCTTTAGATTTTATTATCCTTTCCATAATTTTTATCTCCGGTTTATATAGCTTCTTTCGGGGATTTATTCGGGAGGTTTTTTCTATCTTATCGCTTGTGCTCGGTCTTTTATTAGCGGTTAAGTTCTATCATATGCCCGCGCATCAGCTTTCATCTTGGGTAAATGACCTAATGATCAGGAACCTCATTGGTTTTATTTTTATTTTTATTGGGGTTAGCCTGGTAATTACCTTAATTGGAACCATAATTCGAAGAGTTTTTACACTATGTAAACTCGGCTCACTTGATCGGGTGTTAGGGGTGCTGCTTGGTCTTCTTAAGGGTATTTTTATTGGTATGGTTATTATTTTTCTTTTAATTTTCTTTTTGCCTAATGATCACCCTTTGTTGATTCAATCAAGACTTAGCCTTTATTTAGTAGGTTTAGGAGAAATCTCTTTAGAAGCAGCCCCTGATAAAATAAAAAACAAAATTAACAGTAAAAAAGAATTTCTGCTTGATTATTGGAAAGGGAACCCTGCTCTTCTCAAAGGACGTGTTGGTCCAAAACCGGAGATGGTGGCACCAAAGGGGGAGACATGAGGGGGATTACATTTTATTTAAAAGACTCCTGAGTTCGGTTTTTACTTGGGGTTGACTTATGAAATGGATCGCTTTTATCATCTTACCTGGATGATTCTATCGATGAATAACTACGTAGGAACTACGGAATTGGTTTCACGCAAGATTAATTTTGTTTTTTCCTTTTGCAGGAACCTACAAATTCAACTTCACATTTTTTTGAATTTTTAATAGCTCATTCATTTTGGTTTCGATTTCTTTTAAAAAAATCTGTATGGTTGGCATATTGTCTTGATGAAAAGAAGTTGTCAGCGCAACGAATTTTAATTCTAAAGGGATGTTTTTTACTACAAAAGATTCAGAATGGAGGATTCTCAAGAGTCTTTGAAGCGCTAAGTCGGAACCCTTTTCATCAGTCATGGGAAGTAAAAGAATGATTTTATTTTCTTCTAAAAAGCCAAGCAGATCAGTATCTCGCATTATTTTTATCAAGCGTTCCATAACCGAAAACCAGATTTCATGTAACTTAATTTTTTCTGAAGAGACAGGTTGTTTGGGGATAATGTTTACCACTGCCAAAGTAATGGTTGAGAATGGCACTTTATAACGCCACGCCCGGGAAATTTCTTTTTTAAGGAAAAAGAGCATATTGGCCCGGTTAAAGGTTCCTTTGGGGTAGGCTTTTTTTTCTGGTTCTTTTTCCTGCTTCTGCGCACGGTTAGCAATTTCGTCAGCAATAATTTTAAGTTTATCTTCCTCAAATCCCCGTGCCCGAAGGGAGGAGATGATTTTTCCCAAAATCATCTGAACTTCTTTTTCATCATCAACGCTTTCTTCGATCAGCTTAAGAAGAGTAGGCAGTTCCATGCTTAAGTCACTAGAAGAAGAAATTTTTCGCATGACCCAGGTGGACTTTAGTTGCTTTATGACCTCCTCTAAACGGTCATCAATTTTTTTCTCCAGCACGCTAAATAACTGGGAGTCTACTTTTCCCCTGAGACGCGAAAGCAAATCAGATTCGACCTGGGAGATTACTTCCTTGAGATGTTTTTCTCCTTCTTCTCCTTTTTGTTCGGCAGCATCCAGCGCGAACTCACTTCCGATCCGCTCTACATAATTTGCCAGTAATTCAGAAAATAATTTTTCATCTCCAGATCCACGTTTTATTTCAGCGGCGAGAAAAATTAGCTCTGCGGCGCCGGTAGGATCGCGCTTGAGTTCTTTGATCAGATCTTCACCCGATAATCCTATATTTTCAGCACATTCCTTGATCACTTGAACCAACCCTTCACTTTCCAGTTCCTTGCCAAGTTCCTGAATCAGTCGAAGAAACTCAACCAGAGACATACCTTCAGCCAGCAAAGCCACTTTTAAAAGAGGAAGGAGGCGTTTGATTTCACCCGTGTCCGGCAACAGTCGTCGAATTATCTGGGCAAGCCGGGGAATAGAAATTTCTCCTTGGTTATACTCTTCTTTTACGATGCGGATAATAACTTGATCAGTGAGCGCATTAATTTCATTACGGATAGCCTCTTCATTGGCAAAAATTACTCCCAATGCTTTCTGAGCTTCAAGCCCCTTAAGCAAATCTTTTCTCATACCAAAGACCGCATCTGCTAATTTTTGTGGGTCTATGGCTTCCACCTCTGGTTTGGCTTTTTTAATTTCTTCCGTGAGCAGCTGAAGCTGCTGAGTAATCGGTGAGTCGGTTCCCGGCTTATCGGAGTTAAGATTGCGTGAATTGGAAACATCAGCGTCAATCATGGTCTTAGAAAACGTGGCGGGATCTTCAATGAGTTTTTGTAAGGAGAAGGATTCTTCGAGTCCTTCCAGGACGATTTGTTCTGCCAGCATTTTTTTTAACGTCTCGATATCTATGCCGCGGGCGGTTTTTGATAGGTCGAATAAATCGTCCGGCATGTTTTCTCGGTAAATTACCGCATCGTCTTCAGTCACCTTTTGTAAGAAGGTATAGTTGATCTTGAGGTGAGTGATCTCCAAGTTGCTCAGGGCGGTTTTGATGGACTCCGCGGTAGAGTGGGCTTTAAGGTCAGAAAAAACTTTCAGAAACCCCCTCAGCTCGTTTTCACTTAGCCCCTTTTCAAAGGATAAGGACTGGATCTGGGCCTTTTTAAAATATGGGAGCATTTTTGATGTTATAATCCGAGGGTCAAGAGGTTCTTCTTCAAGAAAGAATTTATCGTGCAACACAATGAAGGATAGTGAAGATACAAAGCTAAAACCTTCCCTTAGCGCTTTCAGAAAATCTTCTATTGCTTGGCCGTTAGCCGGATGATCAAGCTGATACATAGAAATGCGGTTAAAAAGGAGGTTAAAGGCTCTGCCGATATTGTAGGACGTTAGTTTTGGCAGTAAAGATTTTTGCATGGCGCCAGCTCCCTTTTTATTTTAAATAATTTTCCCGGTATTTCCCCAAGCTACGCAGGAAATCCCGGCAGGTAGGATATCGATCATCCGGCTCATAAGCGATCGCCCTTGAAACAATTTCATCCATCTCTCTATGGAGATTCGGGTTAAGGTCAGAAGGATTTTTTAAAAAGACTCCCTTTTTATCATAGGCCTTTCGCTTCAGGAAGGATTCGGTCGTTTCATTTTCCAAAACAGGTAGTTCCGGTACAAGCATCTCGAAAAGCATTACCCCAACTCCGTACATATCTGCCCGTCCGTCAACTTTTAACCCTAAGATTTGCTCAGGAGCCATATACGCCGGGGTTCCCCGAATGAGAAAATCCAAATTGTCGCCTCGTAGAACCTTGGCTAATCCAAAATCAGAAATGAGGGGCCTTTGTGTGTGTTTTTCCATGAGAATGTTTTCGGGTTTTATGTCACGGTGGATGATCTCTTCGTTATGGGCATAATCGAGAGCACCGAGCAGTTGCGAGATGATTCGGATGGTTTCTTTTATGGGCAGAGTGCGCCGGGAAGGTAAAAAATGACTTTGGACTTTTTCCAAGATGAGTGCAAGAGAGTCCCCTTTAACCAGTTGCATCGTAAAAAAAAGGAATTCTTCGGTCTCTCCAATCTCGTAGATCGGGACTATATTAGGATGCGAAAGGATAGCTGCTGCCTCAGCTTCATGGTGAAATCGCTCAGTCACCTGTGATTTAAAATAGCTTTTGGGGATTAGTTTTAAAGCTATCTGCCTTTTTAACGTTTGTTGATAGGCAATAAAAACAATTCCCATACCTCCTCGAGCCAATTCTTTGAGGATCGTGCATGTTCCCAACCGCTTTCCAATCAAGGGATCAGAATTGAAATCATCAATTGAAGCCATAATAATCTTATAATATAAAAAAAAAATGAGGTCAATCAAAACGGAGCGTCGTTCCCTTTGGCCTTGACATATTAACCTGCCTGTAATATTTTAACATGGGCTCATTCATAAAGGGAATCACTATCCACCCTAAGCGTGGGAAGATAATGGTTATTTAAGTTGCGCGGCGAGGTTTTTTGGTTTTTCCCTGATCAACCAACAAGTTTTTAAACCTTTTTTAAAGGAGCAGGTTGCGGACGTGAAAGTGTCTCAAAGGAAGGTTCCCCTCTTCATAAACTTGGCAGGGAATGATAGTGAATTTTGATCAGATTCGCGGTCACCGAAAAATTCTTGAACTTTTGACCCGGGTTGTACAGACCAAACGGTTAGCACACGCATATGTTTTTTCCGGCCTTGAAGGCATCGGCAAACGACTTACGGCACTTGCCTTGGCAAAGAATCTTTTGTGTTCTTCGGGCGGAGGGAAAAGTTGCGGAATCTGCTCAGCCTGCATCCAGGTTGACCGGGGCAGCCATCCGGACCTTATGATGATTGAGCCTGAAAAAGGCGTGATTACCATTGATAACATCCGCAATCTCAAACGGGAATTAAGCCGGAAGAGCTTTTCCGGAGGATATAAAGTTTGTCTTGTTGATGATGCGGATAAAATGAATCTGCAGGCTGAAAACGCGCTTTTAAAAACCCTGGAGGAGCCGACTCCTGATACGGTAATTATCCTGATAACCGCAAAACCTTACCGTCTTTTACCGACCGTGCTTTCGCGGTGCCAACACCTTAAGTTTCAGCCGCTGGCGCTTTTTGATGCTTCGGAATTGATCATGGGAGGGGTGGCGGGAGTAGAGAGAGATGACGCTTTATTGATGGCTTCACTCACGGGAGGAAGCCCAGGGAAATCCTTTACCCTCAAGGTGGAGCAGCTTAAGGGATTAAGAGACTCGTGGATTAACCAATCGAGGTTTTGTGCACACGCTGAAGATGAGAATTTTTTTGTTGGAGAAGAAAAATTTTTAAGCGACAAAGAAGACGTGGATTTAAAACTTAATCTTTTGCGTCTCTGGTATAGAGATCTTGTTTTATATAAAATCTATGGGAATGTTGATTGTGTTTTAAATAAAGATAAAACAGAAGAAATTGCTTCGCAAAGCAATGCCTTTAGCCTCGAAAGACTCTTAAACGCTTTATTCGGGACCGAGAAATACAGCGCTACGCTTGAGTACAATGCCAACCCTCAATTAACGTTGGAAGCCATTCTCATGACGTTAAACCCCAAGAGCGGGTTTTTTGCGAGGTAAGAAATTTTAATGATAAGGATTAATAGAAAAGACTGGTTATGCGAGTAGCACAGGTAAAATTAGAAAAACGACATATTGTATTGAGATGCGATACAAAAGAGGAAAACTTTAACCTTGGAGACCTGGTTGTGGTGGAAACCAAGGAAGGCCCGCGGATGGGCAGGGTCATTTCTGAACCCCAGGATATCAACACCGCGATTTTTTCTAAGCCCACACCTCCGGTTATCCGTTTAGCGACCGATGAGGACCGCAAAAAGCAAGAAGAGGAAGAAAAAAAGACGGCAGAAGCCATGAAAAAATGCAAGGAGAAAGCTGAGCAGCTTGCGCTTCCCATGAAGGTTGTGGGTGTGAATTTTCAATCGGGCGGAGAAAAGGTCACCTTTTTTTTTACTGCGGAGACCAGAATCAATTTCCGCGAATTGGTTAAACAATTAGCTTCGGAATTTCATGCCCGGATAGAAATGAGGCAGATTGGCGCTCGCAATGAAGCCAAAATGATGGGTGGCGTCGGGTGCTGCGGGTTGCCTCTTTGCTGTGTCTCCTTCCTTCCGGATTTTGAGCCTGTTACCATTCGCATGGCTAAAGACCAGGGACTTTCATTAGATCCTACAAAAATATCCGGATTATGCGGACGGCTTTTGTGTTGTTTGGAATATGAAGCAAGCACCTATAGTGAATTTCTCAGGTATCTTCCAAAATGCGGAAGCCGAATAGCGACATCGTTTGGGGAAGGCAAGGTCATTAAACAGAATGTTCTCGCAAAAACATTGTTGGTAGAGTTCGATGATGGCCGGCTGCTCACGATAAAGGCGGAAGAAATTACAGAAAAGGCTCCATAACAAGGAACGTTTCGATGACCAAGACTTTTTACATTACTACTCCCATTTATTATGTCAACGATGTGCCCCATATTGGTCATGCTTATACAACTATTGCAGCGGATATACTGGCCCGGTATAAACGGTTAACAGGGTATGACGTTTTCTTTTTGACCGGGACTGATGAACATGGCCACAAAGTTGAAAAATCAGCAGAAGCCTTTGGTGAAAGACCAATCGACTTGGCTAACCGAGTGGTAAAAAGGTTCCAGGACCTATGGGTAAGACTCACTATCAGCAATAATGACTTTATTAGAACCACCGAGGAACGGCATAAACAGGTAGTGCAATCCCTTTTCAAAAAAGCACTGGATAATGGAGATATCTACCTGGGTTACTATGAAGATTGGTATTGCACGCCCTGTGAAACGTTTTGGACGCAAAACCAGTTACATGAGGGGAAGTGCCCTGATTGTGGTCGGGAGGTGGAAAAATTAAAAGAAGAGAGTTATTTTTTTCGCATGTCCAAGTATCAAAATGACCTCTTAACCCACATCAGAAATCACCCGGAATTTATCCGGCCCGAGAGCAGGCGAAACGAAATAATCAGCTTTATTACAGAAGGGTTAAGGGATTTAAGCGTGAGCCGCACGTCTTTTCACTGGGGCGTGCCGGTACCAGGAAATGATCGGCATATTATCTATGTCTGGATAGATGCGCTAATTAATTATATCTCCGGCGCCGGATATCTGAATGATCCGGATAAATTTGCCCGTTACTGGCCGGCGGATGTGCACCTCATTGGAAAAGATATACTCCGTCATCACACAATTTACTGGCCTACTTTTCTTATGTCGGTAAACGTTCCTCTCTTTAAAAAAACGTTTGCCCATGGCTGGTGGACCAATGAAGGGAAAAAGATGTCTAAGTCCCTGGGAAATTTTATTGAACCCGTAAAATTAATTGATGACTATGGAGTTGACCAGGTTCGATACTTTCTCGTGCGGGAGGTCCCGTTTGGCCTTGATGCGGATTTTTCCCATAAAGCCATGGTTAATCGAATAAACAGTGACTTGGCCAATGACCTTGGGAACCTGTTTAACCGAAGTCTCGTTATGGCGAGCAAGTATTTTGGAGGAACGGTTCCTGCTCGCGGCCAGGGAAATGACCGGCTGATGGATATCCAGGAAAAAACCTTTATTCAAGTTGAGAACGCTTTCAATGAGCTTGCCTTTCAGAAAGCGCTCATTGCCATCTGGGAGCTGGTGTCGGCGGTAAATAAGTATATTGACGAGACTGCTCCTTTTACCTTAGCAAAAGACCAAGGGAAAAAAGGTGAGTTGAGCATGGTCATCTACAACATTCTTGATGCCCTTCGGGTCATTACTCTTTTCGTCTTTCCTTTTATGCCTGCCACGGCAGAAAAAATGTGGGATGCGCTGGGGATAAAAGAAAAAATTACCCAACAAGACTTACCCCAAAAATATAGGTGGGGTGATCTTCCCTCTGGAGCAGAACTCAAAAAGATCCCTCCCCTCTTTCCCCGGATCCTTTGAAGCGGGAAGTGTCGAACGTACTTTCATGCCAAGTTGCATTCAAAAGCAGACCGAGGCTGCGACGAGAAATCGACGTCGAGGAGTATGACGAGGAGACAACAAAGATATGCAAATAAAGGCGACTTGGTATCAATCCTCAATTCCGTACCGCGCTAAAACTCCTTTCGTGTAATAATGTTTAATCTCCTTCATCTCGGTTACCAGGTCAGCGGCTTCAATCAGTTTAGGATCAGCTTTTCGACCCGTGAAAACCAATTCGACATACTCCGGCTTTTTTTTGATCAAATCGAGAAGATCATCAACCGAGAGAAGATCAAAGAACACAGCAACACTGGCTTCATCCAGAATAACGAGATCATACTTTCCCGAGACGATGGCTTCGCGGGCCTCTTTAAGCCCGCGAAGGGCTAAATCTTTATCTTCTTCGGTTGGTTTATCTTTGATTAAACAGTCTCTTCCATATTGAGCGAATGTAATTGAATCGCTTAATTTTGCTAAGGGGATAAATTCGCTTGAGGTCTTCCCTTTAAGAAATTGGGCAATAAATACTTTCATGCCTGCTCCGGCTGCCCGTAAGGCAAGACCGAGAGCAGCCGTGGTTTTCCCCTTTCCATCGCCGGTATAAATATGGACATATCCCTTGTTAAGTTTCATCAAACCTCCGGTTTCAAAGAGTGCAGATCACAATTCTCCGAAATCAAATGTTTGAGAATAACTGCACGTTTTTATTTAAAAAGATAAAAGTAACAATATGTTAGTCTTAAAATACAATAATTAATCGAGCTTGTAACGTAGTTCCTTCTGGACGATTTTTAACTGACGTGTCAAAGAGAGAATGGCATATCAAAAAGACCTTTTTTTTTGCAATAACCCTATCCAAGATAATTCCTGGGCCAATACCAACGGCGAGTTCCCTCCCCCTAAGATTGTGGCTATTGAGTTTATCATCAGTGGTCTGTCTCCAGTAATACCCGGCTACCCCCAGGCGGATGCTTTCCCTGACTTGATAACTGGTCGCAAAATTCATGTTAAAAAGCTGACCAGGCCTCAAATTATCTTTATCAGGACCAAACTCAGCATTGGTGGTATGAAAGTTATACGCAAGCCGCAAACTCAGTTCCCATTTGGGGGTAAGAAAAAAGGTTGATGCGCAATATAAAGGAAATGTATAGAGATTATTCCCCACGTTGAATATCTTATCGTGATCATAATCGCCGGAAGGCGAAAAAACTCCTGCCAGCAATCTAAAATAGGAAGGTATCTGATAGTTGCCCAGGCAAAGCGTTTTTTTATCACTCTGGAAAAAACCGGCAACGAAAATATCACCCACGCCGTGGTCTTTATCCCTGGTTCCGAATGCAGTCATATGACCGTTGGTAAGAGGCATAATAATTTCTCCGCCCCAATGTCCACCGAGGACCTTCTTTTCACTAACATAGGCAAATTGGTAGAGAGCGGTATTAACCGAGAGCTTAAACCTTCCGGGTGCTTCTTTGCTTCCCAATCGTAATTCATTAGATTTAAAATTTAAAAAGTAAACCTGAAAATACGATCCTGGAGGTATATAGCCATCAAAAAAAGTTGTAAGGCCTCGATTTTGGTACTCCGGTTGAAAAAGAGCCAAGGCGGTTTTTGTAAAAAAGACGTTGTATATCGATATGAGGAACAGAACAATAAGAAATACTTTTTTTGCAAAACGCTTTTTGGTCATATAACACCTCATTTTAACCTTAGCATGCGTTACCCGGTTGCGTTATCAGCATGAATCATCATGTCATGAGGATTCGTCCAGGAGATAAGAAATTTTTTTTAATTTTATTCATTATTGCTGTAAAAAACAACCCCAAAATATATAAGACCGGGCTTTTCCCCCCCACCTTTGACTTTTAGACCTTTATGACGATGTTGGGTGCCATGGGGAAGAATAAATTGACTTATGAGAGAAAATTGTATAAATTTTAGTCCAAAATTTTTATTGTTTTTTCAAACGCTATGTAACTAAAATAAATAATAAATTAATTAGGATAGTAAAAATATGCGATTTTTGGGACTGGATATCGGGAGTAAGCGGATCGGATTAGCATTGAGTGATGAATTGGGTATAACCGCCCAAGGCCTTCCGACCTTAACCCGCACTACCCCTGGAAATGATATTCGGAAACTTCTGGAAATTGCCAACCAGCATAAGGTGGAAAAAATAGTCATTGGGCTTCCGAAAAACATGAATGGTACCCTGGGAAAATCTGCCGAGCAGGTTTTAACCTTTATCCAAGCGATGAAGGAAAAGACAGCTATACCCGTTGATGTTTGGGATGAGAGACTTTCTACCGTGGCGGTAAACCGCACCCTGGTAAGTGCTAATGTCAGCCGTCGCCGCCGAAAGGAAGTTGTGGATAAATTAGCCGCAGTGTATATTCTGCAGGGATTTTTGGATAGCCAGAGACGGCTCAACTGACTGACGGCTTCGTAAAAAGCCCATCTGCGGCGTTGCGCTGCATCCTCAGTCATTGCGGCGTACCGGTAAGTACGCCTCATTCCTTCGGATTTGCGTGCCTTGCCTCCGAGCAAAGCTCGAAGACAGGCATCTGGAGCTTTTTACTGTGCCGCCTGATTTTTTACTTTTTACGAATTCTTCACTCTTTGTGTATCATGAAAAATTTTTTTGCCGCTACCGCGTGTTTAATTCTGACTCTGGGGATTCCTGCTCTCCTCGGGATCTTACTATCATTTGCAGCTCTCCCTCCCCCGCAAATGGAGGTTGTTGAGGTAATTACTATACCCCCGGGTGTAAGTCTGCATGAGGTCACTCATCTCCTTGCCTCGAAAGGTATCATCCGCAGCCAAACTCTTTTTAATCTTTTGGTTCGGTGTCGGAGGGCGGATACCCAGATAAAATCTGGGGAATATCAACTCACCAACCGGATGCTTCCCCATGAGGTTTTGAATAAATTAATTCGGGGAGAGCAAATCAAATACAGTATTACAATTCCAGAAGGGTTGACGATTTCGCAAATAGCTCTCCTGTATGAAAAAGTGGGGATGGCTGAGAAAAACCACTTCATCAACGTGGCGAGTGATCCAAACTTTATTGCCTCTCTGGGGATGCAAGCAGAAACCTTGGAAGGATATCTTTTCCCGGATACGTATAAATTTATTCGGAACATCGGGGAGAAAAATATTATTCGAAGCATGGTTCAACGCTTTAATGAAGTTTATGGGGAAGATTTTAAGAAAAGGGGGGAGAAATTTAACCTTTCTCAAAAAGAAGTGATAATCCTTGCCTCCCTGATTGAAAAAGAGGCGGCCTGCCCTCGAGAACGACCAATTATCTCCGCAGTGTTTTACAATCGATTGAAACTCCATATGCCTCTCCAGTGTGACCCCACGGTAATATTTGGGCTTAAAAATTTTAACGGCAATCTTACTAAAGAAGATTTAAAATTAAAGACCCCTTATAACACCTATCGTATCTGCGGCCTTCCTCCTACGCCGATTGCAAGTCCGGGCTTAGATTCGATTAAGGCGGCCCTTTATCCTGCGGATGTTAACTACCTTTTTTTCGTCTCCAGAAATGACGGTACTCACTTCTTCTCTTCTACTCTGGCTGAGCATAATCAGGCAGTTAATATGTATCAGAAAAAAAATCAAGAAGATTACCCGCCGGAATAAATCAGCCTTTTTTTCGGAGCCTCACTCCAAAAAAACCGTCCATGAAATCCCGGTGGGGAAACGTCTGGAGATACCCCTGTGCGGTGATGAGATGATAACAGTGAGGAGGTAAGTCAGGAAGCGGATTTTCAACCATGAAATCATTTCTCGGGCGCGAGAGAAAATGCTCGATCATGGTTTCGTTTTCTTCAGAATTCAGCGTGCAGGTGCTGTAAACCATTATTCCTCCTGGTTTAACATGCTGGGAAGCGCTTTGGATAATTTCCCATTGGGTTTTTTTCAGTTTTGCGATGGTTGCCAACGATTTTCTCCATTTTCCATCAGGATGGCGCCTTAAGATCCCAAGACCAGAGCAGGGTATGTCCAGGAGGACCTTATCAAAGAGCCTCGTTTTCTTCAACAAGGGAAGTGGTCGAGTAGCGTCTGCCAAAAACGGATCAATAATCCCTATCCCGAGGCGACATTGGTTTTCTTTGAGAAGACGAGTGGTTTCTTGTCGGATATCTATTGCGATTATATGCCCTTTATTATGCATTAATTGAGCTATGTGAGTAGTTTTTCCTCCGGGTGCTGCACAGAGGTCTAATAGATATTCCCCTGGTTTTGGATTAACTAAATAGGAAATTAATTGGGCAGCTTCATCTTGCACCAAAAACCATCCTTTTTGAAAAGAGGAAAGGCGGGTAATGTCAGCGGGGTGATTTACGAGTATGCCTTCGGGAGAATATGCGGTTGGTTCACAGGATAACCCTTCTTTGTGGAGACTCTCGATCAACTTCCCTCTGGTTGTTTTTAACGTATTGGTGCGAATAATGAGGGGCGGTGAAATATTATTAGCTTTACAAAGGGAGACGGTCGTTTCCACCCCATAGTGATTAACCCATTTTTCTACCAACCACAAGGGATGCGAATACTGGATCGCAATCGCTTTGAGCGGATCATCGTGAAAAGAAGGGTAGGGGAGCGCATCTCGGTTGCGCTCCACGGTGCGGAGAAGGCCATTGACTAATTTCGCGATTTTCTCGTTGAATATTTCTTTTGCTGCCTCGACGGTTTCCGAAACCGATATCGGAACCGGAATGTGGGTTAAGTAGAGCACTTGATAGATTCCGAGCCGGAGGAGGTTATGGAGGAGGCGACTCGTTGGTCGGTGGGGTTGCGTAGAAAAACTACTTATCACCCAGTCAATGCTACCACGCCATCTCAGGACACCATAGACCAGTTCAGTAATAAAAGCTTTTTCTCTGGAGGTTAATTCGGGTTTGTTTTTAAATCCTTTACCCAGAAACTGATCAGCGTGGACTCCTTCTTTGTCAACAGTATTGAGAATCTCGAGAGCAATCCGCCGGGGGGTATTATACCAAGTCGCCTTCATTTGCATATCTTTGTTGTCTCCTCGTCATACTCCTCGACGTCGATTCCTCGTCGCCGCCTCGATCTGCTTTTCAATGCGACGTGGTATTAGTCACGGCGTAAGGTTTAATAAACCTTTTTCAAGTTCCTCCAGTTTATTGTAGGATGAGTGAAGCTGGTTTTCTTTTTCCGCAAGCCACACTTTAACTTCCTGTACGTGGGAGCTCAGAGTATCAACGGCTTTCAACAAGACTTCCGGGGCGGGGCCCCCAATCGCTTTTCGGCGACGAACCACTGCGTCTGGTTCTTGCTGTTCTTTTACAAAATCCGGGGAAATATCCAAGGTAAGGTCCATTTCTTTTAAGGCCCTCATTAATCCCTCCCAGGATACTGTTTCCGTGGTGTGCGATTCAGAATATTTTACCGCTCTTTCAATAACCATTTTTGCTTGCCGTAAAGGGAGAGAAAAGTCATGGGCCAAGGCCTCCATCAAGTCTGTGGCAGTAATAAAGCCCTTTTTGCAGAGTTCCTTCGCTCTCTCTTGGTTGATGGTGAGTGTGCTGAGCACTGAAGCCATGATTGTCGGAGCTTCTGCGCATTCATAGATTAAATCCATGATGACATATTTTGTCCATTGAGAGTCTCGGTTGTAACCTACAAAGAACCCTCGGCTCAACGAGAGAAGACTACTCAGCAGTCCATGCGCTAGCGCAGTTTTGGCCTTGCTTACTTCTAAGGCGCTTGGGTTTCGTTTCTGCGGCATGATGGAACTCCCCCCGCAGTATCGATCACTTAAAGTAACAAAGCCGAATTCCGTGGTAGAAAATAAAATGAGCGTCTGGGCCAACCCACTTAAATGGTTCATAACAGTGGAGATCTCATATGCAAACTCGGTCTCAGCTTCCCATCGGTTGGTTATGAGGTCAAGAGAGCTTAATGATGGTCGGTCAAAACCTAAGAGCTGGGAAGTGAGTTCCCGATCGAGCGGGAAACTGGTTCCATAAGAGGCAGCGCCCCCTAAGGGATTAGCATTAAAAAGTGTATGCCAGTGTTTAAGCCGCATGAGGTCCCGTATGAATGATTCTCCGTAAGCAAAGATAAGATGACCAAAGGTGGTTACCATGGCATGCTGGTGGTGGGTATATCCCGGGATGATGGTTTCCGCGTGAGTTTTTGCCAAGCTTACGATGGTATCTTCGAGAAGGAGGATCCTCTTCAAGAAATCAAGATTTTTTCCGCGCAAGAACAGGGCCATATCCAGCGTAACCTGATCATTGCGGCTTCGACCAGTATGGAGCTTACCTCCCACGACAATTCCATATTTTTCGATCAGAAAGCTTTCAATGTTGGTGTGAACATCCTCTTTAGAGGGATCTAAAGGGAATTTGCCCTGCTCAAATAAGTGATTGATTTCCTTAAGGCCCGTAATTATTAAGTGAGCATCTTTTTGCGAAATGATGCCCTGTTTCCAGAGCATGATGGTATGGGCGCGATTGCCCCAGAGGTCGAAGGGGATAAGCAACTCATCGCAAGGAGGTAATCCCTGGATGTCTCGGCCAGAAATAAATTTAATAAATTCTTTATCGGGTGCTTCGTTCAGTCTTGATCCCCAGAGCCGTTCAACCTTCATGGAAGTTCCCCACTAAAAATTTTGTATGATGAATAAGGAGAAACACAACTCATTAGATACGCATTTACGCTTTCGCGTGCCCCTGAACATCTCAACGCAAAACTTTATTAAGACGGAATGATTCCCCGTTTGCCCAGAAGTTCAAAGGGAAGCCCGACCACATGAGCTGCATCAGCACACATTTTCTGGTTAAAGCTCTTACTGTTGATTGACCGTATTTCCGGGGAAAAGAGACTGGTCGTTGATTCACGCGTAAGGATGTCAATATTTCCTTTATAAAGTTTTACCTGATACTTTCCACTCACCACATTTTGGGTAGTCTTCAAAAAGGCATCCAGAGCGGCTCGTAAAGGGTGATAAGCCATGCCGTGATAAACGAGATATGCCCACTTCTGCTCCACCATTTTTTTATACTGGACCTCATCTTTGGTTAAGCAGAACTGCTCTAAATCACGATGAAGCTTCAAAAGAATCGTAGCTGCCGGTGCTTCATAAATTTCCCGGCTCTTAAGATCCATAATGCCGTCCTCAAATATATCGATTTTCCCAACCGCATTCCGGCCCCCGATTACATTGAGATCAAAGATTATTTGAGCTAAATTTTTTTTCTTACCATTCAGTACAACCGGTACACCTTCCTTAAATTCGAGAGAGATTATTTCCGGTTTATCCGGCGCTTTTTCTGGGGGAAGATACCACATCCACACATCATCCGGCAACGCTTGGTTAAGGCCAATTGCTCCGCTGGCAATTGATCGGCACCACATGGTTTTATCATCTCCTCCCCGGATCGTCTCGGTTACGGGAACACCCCAGTGGCGGCAAAGATATTCTTCTTCCACGCGGGTAAGATCAAAATCACGCACCGGCACTAAGATGGTGAGGGTAGGAGCAAACGTCTTGAAAACATTATGCATTCGATATTGGTCATTTCCTTTTCCCGTGGACCCTTCGGCGATGGCGTCACATCCCATTTCCACTGCCATTTCTGCAACTTTCCTGGCGATAATCTGCCTGGTCATGGAGGTTGATACGGGATAACCTAAATAGTCAGAGTTGGCATGGATAGCGCGCATAAGCCAGTTCTTAGTAAATTCTTTTTTCATATCTACCATAATCGGTTCGATACCAAGAACTTTGGCCTTTTTATTTCCTTCGATGATTTCTTCCTCTCCCTGTCCAATATCCACGGTTATGGGAACAATCTCTTTGGCTTTATATACCCGCCGGAGCAAAGCTACAGCCAGAGAAGAATCCAAACCCCCAGAATACGCCAAGGCTACTTTTTTAACTTTCGGCACCGTGGTTGAATTAATTTTATCGATTATCGTTTTGATGCTCATTGTGACTCTCCCTATTTTCCCAAGGTTAAAATTTATAATGATTTAAAGAAAGCATTGCTTTTAGCAAAAAAAAAATAATTTTGCAAGAAAAAATATCATAAACCCTTGAGCCAAGTCAAAGCTAAAGAAAATTCCTCTCTGGGGGAAACCCCCACTTTTGCGCGATCATGTGGTCAAGGGTTTCCCATAAACGCTCGTGAAGTTGGAGAAGGCACTGAGGATCGAGCAAAAGTTCTTTTTTCTCTTTGGGGCTTAAGGTCTTAGGCCCCTGGGTGAGCGCTTTTTCCAGAAGTTCTTGGCGGCGCTTCATTATGGAAGGCATGAGTTTTCGTTTTTTTCCTAGCAAGTATCGGTGTAAGGCATTTATATTAGGATCCACCACCGCCCTGGTAAAACCTTCCTTTGCGGAAATTGAAATGGGTGCAAAAGAGGTTTCTTGGTTTTTCGTCATCGTTTGCAGAAGGTGGAGTTCCCGGGGAGGATTAATTTCCTCCGGGATGAGAAAGAGGCCTGCCTTTTGAAAAACTTTGCCTAGGCGGGTACTGCTGGACAATACCGAAAGCGGAATCGAAAAAATAAGCGGAACAACAATGGGTGTATTCCACCAGAAAAAAGACCGGTTAATAAAAAAAAGGACTGTTCCCCAGATTAATCCTAAAACCATCCCGGGTCCATGAAAGCGGATCGCCTCGAGCCAGGACGTCTCGTGTTCGCTCCGCTGCTGAGAGGTCCAGCCAACCTGCCGCCCCACCAGAGTTATAAAAACGAATTTGCTGTGGAAAAGCATCCTGATCGGAGCAAACAGAAAAGAAAAAATTATCTCTGTCACAACACTCAAAAATAGTTTTATTATCCCCCCGAACTCTCGGGATCGTCTTTGTCGGAAAATTATTAAAAGTAAGCTTAAAAATTTTGGCAAAAATAAAATTATTCCGGTTGACGCTAAGAGGGTTAAAGCCCATTGCGGATGCCAAACCGGCCATGTGGGAAAGAGACTCCGCATGACGGGAAAATAATCGGGCACACGAATTACTTCCACAATCGCTTCCGCAGTGCTTAAGCTCAGAAACAAAAACCAAAGGAGCGCGGATACATAAGCCATAGCGCCGTGAAGGAAAAGGGCTCGGTGGGCAGGAAACAAGCCTTTGGAGAAAAGCAGACGCATATGCTGAATATTCCCCTGACACCAGCGACGGTCGCGTTTCAACTCTTCCAGCAACGTTGGGGGCATCTCCTCATAACTGCCTTCAAGGTCGTAGGCTAACCATACCTCCCATCCAGCCCGGCGCATCAACGCTGCTTCTACAAAATCATGACTGAGAATATTTCCTCCGAGAGGGGGGTTGCCGGAAAGACGAGGAAGAGAGCAGTGTTTCATGAAAGGAGCAACCCGAATAATAGCATTGTGTCCCCAGAAGTGAGAGTCTCCCATCTGGATAAAATTCAGACCTGCTCCAAAAATTGGCCCGTAAACATGATTAGCAAATTGCTGGACCCGGGCAATGACGCTTTCCCGGTTAAACCCAAGCGGGGCGGTCTGGAGGATACCAACGCTTTGATTTTGTTCCATCACCTGAACCATTCGGATCAGGCTGGGACCGGACATCATGCTGTCCGCATCAAAAACAATCATATAATGATAGTTTTTGCCCCAACGCCGGCAAAAATCAGCAATATTGCCACTTTTATATTTGAGATTAACCCTTCGGTGCCGGTAAAAAATTCGGTTACCATCTCCGAGCGCTTGACGTAACTCAGCCCAGGCAGTTTCTTCCTCAACCCAGTTATCGGGATCGGTCGAATCGCTGAGGATAAAGAAGTCGAAGTGTTGCAGCTTCCCGGTTGCTTCAAGAGACTGATAAGTAATCCGCAGACGGGTAAATACCCGTTCAACCTCTTCATTACAGATGGGAATAAGGATTGCGGTGCGGCCGGAGAGTTCCCCCTGGCGATGGTTCTCTAAGCAGGTAGAGGTAATGGCAAAACGATCATACTTACGCATCAAAGTCGCAAAACCTGCTGTTGCCATCCAGAACCCTATTGAGATCCAGGCAAACAAAGCCCCAAAAACCAGGACCATAGCAACCTCCAACCCGGTAGAGCCTTTATGGGGCAGAATATTAGACATAAACAAACAGGCAACAACAGTGGTAGTAAGGATAAGGGTTATCAAGATGATGCGTCGTATTCGTGAAGTCTTTTTCCAGGCAGCATTGGTAAATGGTTGATTCATTAGCCTTCTCTAATAGATTATTTGATTATTTCCAAAGGGTAAGAAGAACGAAAAAAATTAGAAGAAAAATAAAAAAAATAAAATAAATTAACGGCCGGGAAACCATGGCAGCAGCTCTTTTTAAGGAGCGTACAAGAAAAGTGCGCCAGGGAATTAAATCAATCGCATCCGGTGACATAAAGCCCCGGTTGAGTGGCGGCATGGAGCTAATCCCGCTCAGATTTTCATAAAGGGACAAACTTTTTAGGCTGAAGGATTCTTTCCTTAAGAGGGGAAGTTGTTTAGCTAAAAGCTCGCGGAGAGCTCGCATGGCTTCAGGGATGGAGGGGCTTCCGGCGGTATCTTTTTGGTTGTTGCCGGCAACCTGTAGTGCTTCGCGAGCGAGTTCCCGGGCCTTTTCTTCCGGAACATTGAGCGTTTGAAGATAAAGAAAAACTCGGTAAAAAGGCTCCTGCCGGTCCGGGGAAACTAAGTCGGGTTTCCGCTCACACTGAACGGTGTGGTTGTCGGCACCAAAACTATCGAGGAGAGACATTTTGTGACCTGCTGCTATTGGTTGTTTTATGGCTAATAGGCATAACTCCACGTTTCGGTAACGACTTCATCACCATCTTTTAAGAAGGCTCGAAGCTCAAGCGCGGGTTTCTTACCCGTGAGGATTCGTTCCATCAAGCCTTTTTCTTCAAAACGAACTTGAAACACTAACCGCCATCCCTTGGTGATTTTGTTTTTTATGAGCTGGTGTTCCACCAGCATCGCTCTCGGATCTACTGTAATCACCGCATCGAGTTTCTTCTTTGGAAGAAGCGACTCCAGCTTTCCCCCCGCAAAATCAATAATAAATTTCTTCGTAAGATCATCTTTCCCTCGTGCGGTTCGAGTTGCAACGACTCGGCCCTCCGGCGGACGGGTACCTCCGGAGAAATGCCAATTTATCGTATAAGCAAAAGAAAGCTTCTGGCCTGGTTCTGTTTGAACCGAGGGAACCCAAGAAGCAATAATATTGTTATTCCATTCATTATCCATCGGGATTTGGATGAGTTCGATATGGCCGTCACCCCATGAACCGATTGGGGTGATCCAGGTGCTGGGCCGCTTTTCATAGTGTACTTCAAGATCTTGATAGTGATCAAAGTCAAGATCGCGTTGTATCAGCCCAAAACCAATTGGGTTTGTAGCCATAAAGGAATTTATAAGAAGGGTTTGGGGGTTTTTTAAAGGGCGCCAGAGCCATTCACCAGAGCGTAAAGCGATCATCAATCCATCGGAATCATGAACTTCAGGACGAAAATCATCAGCCAGCCTCATGCTGGTATTTTCTCCGTAAAAAAACATGCTGGTTAACGGGGCGATGCCGAGCTTTTCTACTTTTTGTCGCATAAACAGGGTGCTTTTTACCTGGATAGAGGTCTCTTTCCCGGGAACGATAATAAAAGTATATGCCCCGGTTAAGCTTGGACTGTCAAGCAATGCAAAGACCGTCATTTGCTTAGCGCCAGGAGACGGTTTTACGAGCCAGAATTCTTTAAAGTAGGGGAATTCCTCTCCGTTAGGCAGAGCAGTGTTGAGCGCAAGACCTCGGGCGGACAGACCATAATTCTGGTTTTGAGCAACTGCGCGAAAATAGCTGGCACCAAGGAATACGACAACTTCATCATAATAGGTTTTAGTGTTGATCGGGTAATGTAAACGAAACCCCGCAAACCCCAGGTGAGGAGGAACCTTATCTTGAAAATCGTTTTTGCCATAGTCAAACAAAGCGGGAGAAAACGGAACTCGCTTTACTTCTGAATGTTCGACGAGATTAATGGCAACAAGCCGGTTGTAATAAAAACCAGGATGAAAGAACTGAGCAGTAAAGGGAAGTTTCTCTTTTACCCAAAGAGCTTTTTCCGGTTTAAACCGGATGTCTCGCCAGGCGCTGTAATTGATTTTTAACAGAAACTCCGGGACTTCTTCCTTAGAGAGTTGAAATGACTGGCGGGCAAGATCACGAGCTTTGGCAACGACATTTTCAAAGTTAAAGGTTTTTTTTGCTTTGGGGGCAGTGGCAGATAATGTTGAACCCGGAAAAATTAAAAACCAACCAAGGATAAAAGCCATTGCTAAGTAAAAGCAAAGAATATGAAAATTAGCGCTTTTTGATAGAAAATTTTTATAACATTGGGAAACACAATCCATCTTTTTTTTCTCCACCTCAATTATCCTTCGCAAAAGACAAAAAAGTCAGTTTTTGATTGCTTTATTGTTTGCATGCAGTTTTGTTTTGCTTTATTGCCTGGGCTATAAATTAATATAATTTCATGGTATTGGGATAAAATCAAGCAAGGCCATTCGTAATTTTTCCAAGACTTTGAAAATACAATATTTTTTTAGTTACATCACAATATTATTACCCACCACCCGGATCTTGTTTTTTTATTGCCCCGGGCAATCAAGCTCCCTATCAGGAATTGTCATGAGTACTTGGAGACTGCTTAAATTTTTTATTTTTTAGAGGGAGGTAGGTGGTCAATGATTATTTTTTGGAGCCAGTAGACAGTCCACCCAACAAGCATACCCAGAAAAGCCCCGCCTACAATATCGCCCGGAAAATGAGCACCCAGGTATATCCGGCTGTAGGAAACCCAAAAAGCCCAGAAAAAAATTATTGTGGTAAACCATTTTTTTTTTAATAGAAAGCTTGTAAACATCGCCACCCCAAAAACGTTGGCTGCATGTGAGGATACAAAGCCATACAGTCCGCCCCCTTTTTTACCCACCGTATGAATCAGGTGAGAAATGGAAGGATCATAACAGGAGCGTAGCCGGTGAAAAACTTCTTTGAAGGCGTGGAAAGACAACATGTCGGTAAGGGTTACGCACACTGCTATAAACAAAAGAACCCAGAACCCCTTCCAATGAAATTTTCTGAAAATTAAATACACCGTAAAGAGGTGTAATGGTAACCAAACCACCATTCTGCTGAAATAAGGCATGAGTGTGTCCCCAAAAGGGCAGCGAAGCCCATTCAGAGACAGGAAAAGCTTAATATCAAGGTTATTCAGTAGTTCAAACACCGATATTCTTTTTTCGAAATTTTTTCCGAATCTCCTCCTGCCTACGAGACTGTGTCACGATTCACTTTTGTGTCATTTCGAAGCGAAGCGAGTGCGCGTCAGTTCGTTATCCCTCGCGAAGCGAGAAATCTTGGTTTCAATAAATTCAGCGCGTTAAGATTCCTCACGGAGCCTCTCCTGAGCCAGATTCTTCAGTCGCTACGCTTCTTCAGAATGACAGAGCGAAGGGTTCGGAATGACATTTTTCCTAATTGTGACACAGTCTCGTTGGTGGGAATTGCTTTAAGATGATAACCATTTCAACACGTGATGTCTTATACCAAGTCGCCTTCATTTGCATATCTTTGTTGTCTCCTCGTCATACTCCTCGACGTACTAAAATGTACGCCTGCGTCGATTCTTCGTCGTCGCCTCGATCTGCTTTTGAATGCAACTTGGTCTCCTCTCCTGTTTTTCCAAGGGGAAAAATGTGCTGGTTCTGACCTGTGGAAAGGGCGTCATTAGTGACGACGATCTACTGCATAATCAGCAATTGCTATCAGCGCTTCCTTTTCATGAGAAGGGAGAAAGCTTTTTAGTTCTTTTTTTGCTTTAACTGCGTACTCTTTTGCTTTTTGTGCCGTATATTCTAATCCCTGATAGTGCTTTATTAAATCCAGAATATTCGCAAGAAGCTTTTTGGTTAGTTTTTCTTTTTTTAAGGCAGAAATAATAAACTCCCGATCTTCTGGAGCGCTTTTCTGCAAGGTGTGAATAAGCGGGAGGGTAATCTTTCCTTCTTCCAGGTCTTTTCCGATTGTCTTTCCAAACTCTTCTTCGGTTGAGACATAATCCAGTGTGTCGTCCATAAGCTGATAGGCAATACCAAGGTTGTTACCGAAGTTCTTCATAGCCTTTTCTTTTTTCTGATCCACATTTCCTAAAATAGCGCCGACCTGGCAGGCGGCTTTTATCAAACTTGCGGTTTTATAGGTAATGGTAGTTAAATATTCTGCCTCATCACAAGCAAGATCGCCTTCTTGCACCAGATCTAATACTTCCCCTTGCGCTAATTTTGTGGTCGCTCCCGTTAAGACCTTAAGTACCCGCCAATTCCGGGTTTGGGCAATCAGGGAAAATGACTGAGCAAAAAACAAATCTCCGATGAGGATACTTGCCTGGTTTCCCCATAGTGTGTTCGCTGACATATTTCCTCTCCGGATATTCGCGCTATCGACCACATCGTCATGGAGAAGCGTGGCCGTGTGAATAAATTCCAAAATACAGGCGAGTTGGATGTGTTCCTTGCCTTTGTATCCGCACAACCGGGCGGACAAGATAAGGAGCATAGGACGAAAACGTTTGCCTCCGCTATTAAGAATATACCTCCCCATGGTTGGGACCAGAGCTATTTCCGATTGAATGTTTTTATCCAGCTCTCGTTCTACTGCTTGAATGTCCCGAGCAATCATCCTGTAAACCGACTCAATGTTCATTTCTTATCCTCTATACTGCGCGGGCGATAACAAATCCATCTACTCGGGAAGCTCCGGATTTTTTCAAAATCCCGGCACATTCATTCATCGTTGCTCCCGTTGTGTACACATCATCAAGAAGGAGAATAGTTTTTCCTTCAACCGATTGTGACTCTTTAACCTTAAACGCGTTTCGCATATTAATCTTTCTTGCTTTTACGGGTAGGGTTACCTGAGGACGGGTATAAACTATCCTTTGCAGCACCTTGGGTTGCAAGGACATTTGGTATTTTTTCTTAAGGATATTTCCTAAAATTACTGCCTGATTAAATCCTCTTTGCCGAAGACGACTTCTGTGGAGCGGCACTGGTATCAGGAGATCGTAGGAGGCAAAGGTAATCTCATGGTTTTGCATATTATCAAGTAAGAAGTTAAAAAGATTCACCATGGAAAATTTCTGTTTATATTTAAAATTATGAATGATTGTCTCCAGAGCGCCTTCATATCTGCCGAGCGCCCGGACGAGATTGAAGGAAGGTTCCTGAGTTAAACAATTGCCACAGACATGATCACGAGTCGTTTCAGTCAAAAATGGCTTACCACAGCGCGCACAAACGGGGTGGGAAATGAAGGAAATTGAACTGAAGCAATCTTTACATATAAGACACCCTGCTTGGTATAAGTCCTTAGAGCCACAGAGTAAACAAATAGGAGGAAACAGGAAGTTGAGCGCTAAGGAAATTACTTTATACCACGTTGCCTTCATGTGCATATCTTTGTTGTCTCCTCGTTATACTTCTCGACGTCGATTCCTCGTCGCCGCCTCGGTCTGCTTTTGAATGCAACGTGGTATTAGCTGCCCCACCGGTCCAAAAGCGTGGTAATTGGTTTCTCGTCATCCACGTCAAGCCGGGGGGCGTCAACCCAAAGGCGTTCAAGGTCATAGAACTCCCTAACTGGTTTTTGAAAGATATGAATGATAACATCGCCATAATCCATGAGTATCCAGCTGCCTTCTTGATAACCTTCAATGCCGAGAGGGGCAAAGCCTGTTTTTTTCAATTTTTCTTCAATATTTCTGGCGATTCCTTGCACCTGTCGGCTTGAATCCCCGTGACAAATAAGAAAATAATCAGCAAATGATGATATCTCTGCAACTTTTAAAACGACCAATTTTTTTGCTTTTTTATCGAGGGCGCTTTGAACGCAGAGAGGAAATTTTTCTTTGGAGTCTTTTGCGGGTTTCGTTTTTGGAATAGTTCCCTCCTTGGATTTATTTAATTGATAATTCCCTGTAGCTTGCTACAGGGTCTCATTGTGTCATTCTCTGGCTTGACTCCCGTATCAAGTACGGGACAGGCTCCGAATCCAGTTT
>LQYC01000077.1_pt1 | contig 24077 bp, 33 predicted proteins | sample 661771 | NCBI WGS metagenome assembly LQYC01 (sample SAMN03483023, study PRJNA281117) | bioreactor metagenome | isolation source: benzene-degrading methanogenic enrichment culture from a contaminated... | place: USA: oil refinery in Oklahoma | collected 2011-05
CCTGGCAAGAAAGCATTCGGGGTGAATTTCAAGGGTCTAACCCTCGCATTAACGAGGGATAGACCCTTGAAATTCCGTTCCCAGTGAGGGATTGCTCCGGGAAAGTTTGACTTTTGTTTTTTAATGTGGTAATTATATTCTGTTTGGGGGATATATAACTCCAAAATTTTTAATTTTGATTTTTTAATTTTAAATTTGTTAAGATGGCAACCATTCATCAACTGATAAAACACAAAAGGACGAAGCGCGTGCATAAAACCAAATCGCCGGCGCTGGCGTTTGGTTTCAACACTTTGAAAAATCGGGGCCGGAATTACAGTTCGCCTTTGAAGCGCGGCATTTGCACCAAAGTGTTTACTTCGACTCCCAAGAAACCGAATTCGGCGTTGCGCAAGGTGGCCAGGGTGAAGCTCACCAACGGCATGGAAGTCACGGCTTATATCCCGGGCGAAGGCCACAAATTGCAAGAACATTCCATCGTTTTGATTCGCGGCGGCCGCGTGAAAGATTTGCCGGGCGTGCGCTACCATATCGTGCGCGGCAAGCTTGATTGCACCGGAGTGGAAAAACGCAAGCAGGAGCGTTCCAAGTACGGAGTCAAAAAGGGCAAGTAAAAATTTCTAATTTCGAATCTCGAATATCGAAACTCGAAACAAGCACGAATTTTCAAATTTCGAAACGAATTCAATACCCGTTTTGAACATTATAATTTTGAACATTCGGATTTGTTTCGGATTTCGAGCTTCGTGTTTCGAATTTAGCTTATTATGAGCGGCAAGAAAAATACAAAAAAAGAAATTGCTCCGGACGCGATTTATAACAGCGTTTTAATTTCCCAGATCATTAATCACATAATGAAAAAGGGCAAGAAGAACGCGGCCAAGAAGATCGTTTACGGCGCTTTGGATATAATGAAAGAGAAAACCCAGAAAGATCCGCTGGAAGTTTTCAATTTGGCTTTGGAAAACGCCCGCCCGCTTTTGGAAGTTAAATCCCAGCGCGTCGGCGGCGCGACCTATCAAGTGCCCAAACCGGTGGTCAAGGAAAGGGGACAGGCGCTGGCGGTTCGCTGGCTGCTTGAATCGGCGCGCAAAAAGAAGGGCCAGCCGATGAAGATCAAATTGGCCGAGGAGCTGATCGGCGCGGCCAATAACACGGGCGTGGCCATCAAGAAAAAAGAGGATACGCACCGTATGGCCGAGGCAAACCGAGCGTTCGCACATTTCAAGTTTTAATTTTAAAAGAAAAAACGGAAAGGCGGACATCGCCTTTCCGTTTTTTGCGGAATATTATTAAATTTAAAATTGAAAAATCAAAATGGAAAATGACAACGCAGAGTTGTAAAATGTCCATATCGCGGCATTTTTAAATTTTGCATTGTCATTTTGATTTTTGATTTTTACATTTTGTATTTTTATGGCAAGACTTGCTCCAATTGAAAAATATCGCAATTTCGGCGTAATCGCTCATATCGATGCCGGCAAAACCACCACATCCGAGCGGATTTTGTTTTACACCGGCTTGTCGCACAAGATCGGCGAGGTGCACGAAGGCGCGGCCATTATGGACTGGATGGCGCAGGAGCGCGAGCGCGGCATTACCATCACTTCGGCGGCAACGACCTGTTTCTGGTCTCCGGGCGAATATTTAAGCAAGCAGAAAACCAACGAACACCGTTTTAATATTATCGATACCCCCGGACACATCGACTTTACCGCCGAAGTGCAGCGCGCTTTGCGCGTTCTGGACGGCGCGGTGGTGGTGTTTGACGGCGTCGCGGGTGTCCAGCCGCAATCCGAGACCGTATGGCGCCAGGCAGACAAATATTCCGTGCCGCGCATCTGTTTCATCAATAAGATGGATAGGACAGGCGCCAGCTTTGAACGCAGTTTGCAGTCCATTTGGAAAAAATTGAACAAAAACGCCGTGGCCGCGAATATTCCGATCGGAGAAGAAAGCGCGTTGAGCGGCGTGGTTGATCTGCTGACGATGAAAGCGGTGCGTTTTAACGGCGATAACGGCCAAGATGTGGTTGAGGAAGAAATTCCGGCGGATATGGTGGAAATGGCCAATGAATGGCGCGCCAAATTGATTGAAAAGATCGTGGCGGAAGATGAAACTTTAATGAACAGCTATCTGGCCGGGGAAGAAATCGCTTTGAACGATCTGCGCCGGGTTTTGCGCGCGGCCACGATGAAGGGAACGATCATTCCGGTATTTTATGGTTCGTCCCTGAAAAACACCGGCGTTCAGCCGGTGCTTGACGCGGTTTGCCATTACTTGCCCAGTCCTTTGGATTTGCCGCCGGTGAAAGGTATGGAGGTGAAGGGCGAGGCCGAAGTTTTGCGCGGACCTTCCGACGATGAACCGTTCACGGCGCTGGCGTTTAAAGTGGCGGCGGATCCGTATGTCGGGACGCTGACATTCTTCCGGGTTTATTCGGGTTATTTGAAAAAAGGGTCCTATGTTTTAAACACGACCACGGGAGAGAAGGAAAGGATCGGCCGTTTGTTGCGGATGTATGCCAATGACCGTACCGAGATCGATGATGTGTATGCCGGCGATATTGCCGCGACCGTTGGCTTGAAAAACACTTCCACCGGGCACACCCTTTCCGACGAAAACCATCCGATCATTCTTGAAAAGATTACTTTTCCGGAGCCGGTTATTTCGATTCGCATCGAGCCCAAAACCAAAGCCGATCAGGAGAAGATGGGTTTCGCGTTGAAGAAGCTGTCCGATGAGGATCCGACTTTCCGCGTGGAAACCGACCAGGAAACAAACGAGATTATTATCCGCGGCATGGGCGAATTGCATCTGGATATTTTGGTTGATCGGATGCGCCGCGAATTTAAAGTTGAAGCCAATGTGGGACGCCCGCAGGTGGCATACAAAGAAACCATCAAAACCAATTCCGAAGCGCAGGGTAAATTCGTCAAGCAATCCGGCGGCCGCGGCCAGTACGGCGATGTATGGATCAGGCTCGAGCCCAAGGAACGCGGCGAAGGATTTGAATTCGCGGACGAGATCAAAGGCGGCGTCATTCCCAAAGAATATATCAAACCGACCGAGAAAGGCATTGAGGAAGCCATGGCCAAGGGCGTGGTGGCCGGTTATCCGATGGTGGATATGAAAGCGACGCTATACGACGGTTCGTTCCACGAAGTTGATTCGTCGGAAATGGCGTTTAAGATTGCCGGCTCGATGGCGTTGCAAACCGCGGCCAGAAAAGCCAATCCGATATTGCTTGAACCGATAATGAAATTGGAGGTGACGATTCCCGAAGAATTTTTCGGAGATGTGATCGGCGATCTGTCGTCGCGCCGCGGCAAGATTGAAAATTCCGACGACCAGATGGAAAGCAAAATCATCAATGTGAAAGTGCCGCTGGCGGAAATGTTCGGTTATGCCACGAATCTGCGTTCGCTGACGCAGGGCCGGGGAACATTCACGATGGAATTCGACCATTACGAAGAAGTTCCCGGCAATGTCGCCCAAGAAGTTATTTCGGGGAAGAGGAAGTAAATTAAAACAATTTCGAATATCGAATATCGAAATTCGAAACAAGCACGAATTTTTAAATTTTCAAAACGAATTTAATGCCCGTTTTGAGCATTATAATTTTGAAAATTCGGATTTGTTTCGGATTTCGTGCTTCGGGTTTCGGATTTTTCGCAAGGGATTTGACTTTTTCCCGAAAATGAGTAAAATAAGATTGTTGCGATTTTTTGTATTTTTTAATTTAAGTTTTTAACTATATTTATAACAAAAAACCTATGGCAGAAAAAGAAAAATTCGTCAGAGGCAAATCTCATTTGAACATTGGCACCATCGGCCATGTCGACCATGGCAAGACCACTTTGAGCGCGGCGATTTTGCATTCCTTAAACTTGAAAGGAAACAAGGTGGCGATGAAGTCAATCGATCAGATCGATTCGGCTCCCGAAGAGAAACAGCGCGGCGTGACGATTAACATCGCGCATTTGGAGTATGAGACCGACAAAAGACACTATGCCCACATTGATTGCCCGGGACATGCCGATTACATCAAAAATATGATCACCGGCGCGGCGCAGATGGATGGCGGTATTTTGGTGGTTTCCGCCAATGACGGCGCGATGCCGCAAACCCGCGAGCACATTTTGCTGGCGCACCAAGTCGGTTTGCCGTCCTTGGTGGTGTTTCTGAACAAATGCGATATGGTGGATGATCCGGAAATGATTGATTTGGTGGAATCCGAAGTGCGTGAATTATTGAAGAAATACCATTTCCCCGGAGATGAAATTCCTTTCGTGCGCGGGTCCGCGCTGAAAGCGCTTGACGCGAAAACCGTTGATGATCCGGCGGTGAAACCGATCCTTGATTTAATGAATAAAGTTGACGAGTATATCCCCGAGCCGGTGCGCGACACCGACAAGCCTTTCCTGATGGCCGTGGAAGATGTGTTTTCGATCGCCGGCCGCGGAACCGTGGCAACGGGCAGAATCGAACGCGGCATCGTGCATGCCAACGAAGAAATTGAATTGGTTGGCATCAAACCCACCTCCAAGAGCACGGCGGTTTCGATCGAAATGTTCCAGAAAATTTTGGATGAGGGCCGGGCGGGCGACAATGTGGGTATTTTGTTGCGCGGATTGAAAAAGGAAGATGTTGAACGCGGCCAGGTGCTTGCCAAGACCGGCTCGATCACTCCCCACACCGAATTCGCTTCCGAAGTTTACATTTTGACCAAGGAAGAAGGCGGCCGCCACACTCCGTTCTTCAGCGGTTACAAGCCACAGTTTTATGTTCGCACCTGCGATGTGACCGGCGAGGTAACTTTGAATCCCGGAGTTGAAATGGTGATGCCCGGCGATACGGTCACTTTCAATGTGAAATTGATCAATCCGATCGCGCTGGAAGAGAAATCCAAATTCGCCATCCGCGAAGGCGGCAAAACCGTGGGTGCGGGCGTGGTAACCAAGATAGTAAAGTAAGCCAAAGCCGGTATCGCGTATGATTAATCTCGCGATTAACAAAACTTTTAAAAGGAAATTCCAAAAGCAAATTTAATGGAATTGCAGACAAATGGCATCAACGATTACAAAGAAAAATAAAGAGATCAAGGAAACTTCCAGGCCCAAATTGAGGATTAAGCTTCGGGCATACGATCACAAGGTGGTTGATAATTGCACCAAGCAGATCATTGAGACGATAAATCGTTATGGCGCCGAGATTCTTGGGCCGATACCGCTTCCGATCGAGATTCACAAATACACCGTGAACCGGTCGACATTTGTCCATAAAGACGCGCGGGAGCAATTCGAGATTCGGGTGCACAAGCGTTTGCTGGACATCGTGAATCCGACGCCCAAGGTCATTGATTCGCTTCGGAATCTCACTTTGCCGGCGGGCGTGGATATTGAGATTAAAATGTAATCGTAATAATCGCTTTTGGATTCGGTATATTGAAATCAAATATTAAAGAAATAGCCATAGTTGGGACCGGGCTATGCCCGGTTTTCCATTGTTAAACTGCCAACATGAAATTCATTTTAGGAAAAAAAATCGGAATGACGGAGATCTTCGCCGCCGGCGGCAAAAGGATGCCGGTTACGATGATCGAGGCCGGACCTTGCCGGGTGACGCAATTAAAGACCAAGGAAAACGACGGTTACGCGGCGGTGCAGTTGGGATTTGGCGATATTGATTCAAAGCGCGTCAAAAAGAGCCAGGCGGGAAAGCCGTTTCGGACCATTAAAGAATATCGGGGCGTTGACGGCGGTTTGGATTTGAAAGCCGGCGATTCGGTCAAGGTGGACAGTTTCAAAGAGGGAGATGTCATTAAAGTTTCCGGCCTTTCCAAAGGCAAGGGTTTCCAGGGGGCGGTTAAAAAGCATGGTTTTAAAGGAAGACTTTCCTGCACGCACGGTACCAAGCACGAATTGCGCAATGTCGGTTCGGTGGGAATGGGCGGCGCGGCGATCCGCAAAGGGAAGAAGATGCCGGGACGGATGGGCGTTGACCGGGTTACCGTGAAAAATTTGAAAATCGTGATGGTTGACGCGGAAAAGAATTTGATGGCAATTTTGGGCGCGGTTCCGGGAAGAAAAGGAACATTATTGGAAATACGCGGATAAAATCCGAAGCACGAAATTCGAATGTTCGAAACAAATTCGAATTTTCAAATATCGAATGACCGAAACGGAATTCCAGTTTTAAACATTCGAATTTTGAAAATTAGAAAATTGTTTCGGATTTCGAACATTCGATATTCGAAATTATTAAGTTTTATGCAAGTTACGACATACAATCAAAAAGGGGAAGCCGCGGGGACGATTGAACTTCCGAAAGATTTGTTCGAAGTCAAGATGAACCGGGATTTGGTTTATCAGGTGGCGACGACCCAGATGAATAACCGGCGGCAGTCAACGGCGCATACGAAAGGCAGGGGCCAAGTATCCGGCGGCGGCAAGAAACCGTGGAGGCAGAAGGGTACCGGCCGCGCGCGCCAGGGATCGATCAGATCGCCGCAATGGCGCCATGGAGGAGTGGTTTTTGGCCCGACCAATGAAAAGATTTACGGCGGAAAAATCAACAAGAAAATGAGACGAAAAGCCTTGGCGATGATATTGACGGCCAAAGTTTCGGCCAATTCGCTGTTCTTTTTGGAAAGTTTGGCGGTCAGCCAGCCCAAAACCAAAGAAATGCTCCGAGTTTTGGAAAGCGTCAGAAAAGTCAACGATAATTTCAAAAAGGGAAAGATAATGATCGCATTGCCCGCGGCGGCCAAAAACGAAATTTTGGCGAGCCGCAATCTTGCCGATGTGAAAACGATTGAAGCGGCCAAGCTCAATGTTCTTGATTTGTTGAATACCAAATGTTTGTTGATGCCGGTGGGAGCGATCAGCGATATTGGCGCGATCGCGGCCAAAAAGCCGGCCGAAAGCAAGAAAAAGGAAGCGGTAAAGATCGTCAAAACCGTGAAGAAACCCGTGAATAAAAAGAAATAGTTATGGCAATCACCGACATATTCAAAAAAGAGGGCGGCAAATATTCCGGCGTTAAAAAAGGCGCGGCGGTAAAAAAAGAAAAAAAAGCCGTCGCCGCCAAAACGGGCGAGAGCGTTAAAACCGTTCGCAAGGTCAGCGGACAGGCAATGCGGGTTTTGGAACACGCGCATGTGACCGAAAAGGCTTCAAAGCTTGTGAAAATCAACCAGTATGTTTTCAAGGTGGCAAGCGGCGCGAACAAAAAAGAAGTTGCCCGCGCGGTTGGGAATTATTACGGAGTGGAAGTCACGGGCGTGAATGTGGTGAATGTCCCCGGCAAGCGGCGCCGGCGCGGCCGCGGAATTGTCACGGAACCGGGCTATCGCAAGGCGATCGTGAAAATCAAGGAAGGCCAGAGCATTGAAGTTTTGCCCAAATAGAAAAAGCGCGAAGCTAAAAGCGAAAAGCGCGAAGTGAAAATACGAATTCGAATTCTTCCTTTACGCTTAAAGTTTATATATGAAAACCCAATTATCCAAAAAAAGGCCGGAAAAGCATTTGCTGAGGCCGTTAAAAAGCAAGGCCGGCAGGAATTTTTCCGGTCGGATCACGGTTCGCCATCGCGGCAGCGGCGTCAAAAGGATGTACCGCGTGGTTGATTTTGGACAGGAAAAATTCGGAATCGCGGGAAAAGTGATCGCCATGGAATACGATCCGAACCGCACCGCGTATCTGGCATTGGTGAAATACGATGACGGGGACCGGCGCTATATTTTGGCGGCCGACGAATTGGCGGCGGGGGCAGACATCATTTGCGGCGAAACCGCGGCGATTAAAACCGGCAATCGCGTAATGTTGAAAAATATTCCGGTCGGCACCGAAGTTTTTAATATCGAATTACAGCCCGGAAAAGGCGGGAAGATGGTAAGGTCCGCCGGATCGGCGGCGCGGGTGATGGCCACCGAAGGCCAATTCGTCCAATTGCAGATGCCTTCCAAAGAAGTGAGGAAAGTGCCGGCGGAATGTTACGCGTCGATCGGCAAGGCTTCGCATCCGGAATACCGATTCGAGAATTATCATACCGCGGGCGCGATGAGAAGGAAAGGATGGCGGCCGACGGTGCGCGGTTCGGTGATGAATCCCTGCGACCATCCGCATGGCGGCGGCGAGGGACGGACGGGTATCGGATTGAGGCATCCCAAGACTCCGTGGGGCAAACCGGCAATGGGCGTCCGGACCCGCAATCCGAGAAAGTGGACCAGCAAGTTAATTGTTAAACGAAGAGCGAAATAAATAAAAGCACGAAATCCGAAGCACGAAATCCGAAACAAACCCGAATTTTCAAATAATCAAACTGAATTTCATATTTCGAATTTCGATATTCGATATTCAAATTTAGAAAAAATATGGCACGAAGCTTAAAAAAAGGTCCTTTCGTGGACGAGAAGTTAATGGAAAAAGTCAAAAAGGGCGGCATCGCGGTTATTAAGACTTGGTCGCGCCGGAGCACGATTGTTCCCGAAATGATCGGGCTGGCGTTCGCGGTTCATAACGGCAAAGAATTCATTTCGGTCAAGCCCAATGAAGAAATGGTGGGGCATAAGCTGGGAGAATTTTCTCCGACGACCAAATTCCATCGCCACGGCGGGAAGATGCAAAAGGATCTTGAAGCCAAGCAGGCGAGCGCCGGAGCGGCAACCGTCGCGGCATCGACAAAGAAGAAATAGAGAAAGCGCGAAGCTAAAAGCTGAAAAATCAAAATCAAGGAATAATATATCGTTAAAATTTTCATTTTCCCGCCAGAGGCGGGTGCGCCTCAGGCGCAGATATTTAAATTTTGATTTATTAATATGGCAATCACGGTAAAATTACGAAATTTAAAGATCACCGCCCGGAAAGTGAGGATGGTGGCGGATCTGGTGAGATATAAATCGACGACCGAGGCCGAAGCGATTTTGAGATTTACCGCCAAGAAGGCCAGTTTGCCGATATTGAAGCTTTTGCAATCGGCAATGGCGACGGCGAAGAATACTTATAAATTGGATCCGAATAATTTTTATATTGATCGATTGATGGTCAACGACGGCCCGATGTCGGAAAGAGTTTTTCCCAGATCGCGCGGCCGCGCCGACAAACTGCAAAAAAGAACGGCCCATATCACGATGATACTTAAAGAAAAGTTAAAAGTTGAAAAATCAAAAATCAAAATCAAAGAATAATTATATATCGAAATTTTTCAAAGAAAAATTTTAAATCGATAATTTTTATTTTCCCGCCAGAGGCGGGTGCGCCTCAGGCGCAGATATTTAAATTTTAAATTTGCTATTATGGCTCACAAGGTTCACCCAAAAGGATTCAGAATAAAAGATAGCTCGGGATGGTATTCCCGCGGTTATTACGAAAAGAAATTTCCCGCGATGTTGGAAGAAGATTTTCTGATACGCCAATTCCTTCACAAGCGCCTCGCGGGCATCGGCATTTCCGAGGTCGAGATCGACCGGTTTCCCGGCAAAATGAATGTGATAATTTCATGCGTGCGCCCGGGTCTTATTATCGGCCGCCAGGGGCAAGGGATCGAGGAGTTGCGGAAGAAATTGGAGAAATTGATTTTCAAGGGCGCGAAAACCGGCAAAACAAAAAAGAACGGCGCGGATTTGCGCGTTGAAATCAGAGAAATCACGAATCCTTGGGCGTCGGCGGCTTATATCGGCCAATCAATCGCGGCGCAAATCGAGAAGCGGATGCCTTATTTGAAGGTTCTGAAACAATCGATAGAGAAGGCTATGGGTTCGCGGGATGTGCAGGGAGTGAGGGTTCAGGTGGCGGGAAGGTTGAACGGTGTTGAAATCGCGCGCACGGCGTGGCTTGGCAAGGGGCGTTTGCCGCGGCAAACCATTAGGGCCGATATTGATTACGAGCTGACCGAAGCGCATTGCACCTACGGCGTTATCGGAATAAAAGTGTGGGTGTACAAAGGGGAAAAGCTGTAAAAAATTAAAAGTTAAAAAATCAAAGATCAAAATTAAGGAAAATATATATCGTTGAAATTGTAAACAATTTCAACACAACAATCTTGCATTTTGATATTTAAATTTTGAATTATCAGTATGTCGATTTTAATGCCGAAAAAAGTTAAGCATCGCAAATGGCAGAAGGGCCGCCGCCGCGGTATCGGTCTTTCGTACCGCGGAGCCGAGTTGAATTACGGCAGTTTCGGTTTGAAAGCGCTTGAGGAAAAATGGATTTCTTCGCGCCAGATCGAGGCGGGCCGCCGGGCGATTTTAAGATATTTGAAGAAGGGCGGCAAGCTTTGGATCAGAATATTCCCGGACAAGCCGGTAACCAGCAAAGGCGAAGAAGTGCCTTTGGGCGGCGGCAAGGGAGGAGTCGACCATTACGCTTTTGTGGTGAAACCCGGACGCTTGATGTTCGAGCTGGATGGCGTTAAAGAAGATATCGCCCGCGAGGCGCTTGAGAAAGCCGGCGATAAATTGCCGATCAAAACCAGATTTGTCAAAAAAGAATTCTAAGGTCTTTTCCACAAATAACTTCCCCATCTTGCTTCCATATTCGCCCCATCTTTCGTTTTTCTTCGGTCGCAAGATTTTCAATGTAGCCATTGCTACATCTCAAATCTTGCTCGGTCGGAAAAAACGAAATCTGGGACAAATCTGATAACCAATCTAAGGAACTTATTTGTGGAAGAGCCCTAAGCATATTGAAATCACATAAAATGAAAACTTCCGAATTGCGCCAAAAAAATAAACAAGAATTAGCCGTGATACTGGATGAAAAACTTGCCAAGCTGGCCGAGTTGAGATTTGATTTGTCGGCGGGCAAAGTGAAGAATTTGAAAGAAGTCCGGCAGATAAAGCTGGATGTCGCGCGAATAAAAACTTTGCAAAACGAAACCATAGAAAATTAAAAGTTAAAAAATCAAAGATCAAAATCAAGGAAGATATATAGTTAAAATTTTCAAGGAAAATTTCAACACAACAATTTTACATTTTGATATTTAAATTTTGAATTAGATATGAAGCATCAATTAACAGGAAAAGTCGTGTCCGACAAAATGGCTAAAACCGTGGTGGTTTTGGTCGAGCGTTTAAAGGAACATCCGAAATACCACAAACGGTATAAGGTGAGCAAGAAATATAAAGCTCATTGCGAGACCGGCGAATACAAGATTGGCGACGCGGTGGTGATCGAGGAATGCCGTCCGATGTCGGCCGATAAGCGCTGGAAAGTGGCCGGAAAGATCGCCGCGGCCAAGGCGGAAGAAAAAGAAGTTAAAACCGCCGAGTAGGCAGGGTTGCATTTTTTTAATTTTTATAGTACAATTACTCCGTTTTAAACTTTGATTATTCAGACGCCGAAAAGAGGCGATATTAATATGATTCAACTTCGAACAATGCTTAAGGTCGCGGATAACACAGGGGCAAGGATCGTCCAGTGTTTTCATGTGTCCGGCGGTACGCGCCGGCGGTACGCGGCGGTGGGCGATGTGGTAATGGCCGCGGTCAAAGAAGCCGATCCGCGCAAGATGGTTAAGAAACACGAAAAAGTGCGGGTGGTGATCATTCGGCAGAAAAAAGAGTACAAACGCCAAGACGGCACATATGTGCGCTTCGACGACAACGCCTGCGTGGTTTTGGAAGGCAAGACAATGGAACCCAAAGGCGGAAGGATTTTTGGACCGGTTGCCAAGGAATTAAAAGAGAAGGGTTACGATAAAGTGGCGGCGTTGGCCGAAGAACTGGTATAAAAGTGCAAAGTTAAAAGCGCAAAGTGCAAAGTAAAAATACGGGTTCGAATTCTTACTTTACACTTTTCGCCTTACGCTTAAAGTTTATATATGAAGATAATTAAAGGCGACAATGTGTTGGTGATATCCGGGAAAGACCGCGCCAAGACCGGAAAGGTTTTGACGGCGTTGCCCAAGAACGGGCGGATCGTGGTGGAGGGCGTGAATATCGCCAAAAAAAGCCAAAAACCGAGACAACAGGGGCAAAAGGGCCAGATCGTTTCCTTGCCAAAATCCATCGACGCGTCCAATGTGAAGCTTATTTGTCCCAAATGCGGCAAGGCGGCGAGAGTCGGATATAAAGTGATCGAAGGCGGCGAGAATGGCGGCAAAAAGACGGTCAGGATTTGCAGAAAGTGCCTGGCCGAGATATAGAAGATGCAAATATCGAATATCGAAATTCGAAATTCGAAACAAGCACGAATTTTCAAATTTCAAAACGAATCTAATTATCCGTTTTGAACATTATAATTTTGAAAATTTAAATTTGTTTCGGATTTCGTAATTCGTATTTCGGATTTTATTAGAGTTTATGGCTTATTTATTGGAAAAATATAAAAAGGAAGCGGTGCCGGCAATGATGAAGCAGTTCGGCTATCGCAACGAAATGGAGGTTCCCAAGATTGAAAAAGTTGTGGTCAACTGCGGTTTTGGCCGTTTGGTTTCGGGCAAAACCAAGGATGAACAGAAAAAAATTCAGGAAGCGGTTGCCCGCGACCTTACCCAAATTTGCGGCCAGAAAGCGATGGTAACGCAGGCGAAGAACTCAATTTCGAGTTTTAAGATCCGCGAAGGCCAGAATATCGGCGCCAAATCGACTTTGCGGCGCGGTAAAATGTATGATTTTTTGGAAAGAGTGATCACGGTGGCCTTGCCCCGGTCGCGCGATTTTCAGGGTATTCCCCCGAAAGGGATCGATCAGGCCGGCAATTTGACCTTTGGCATAAAAGAACATATCGCGTTTCCGGAGATTTCGCCGGAAAAAATAAATTTTATTTTCAGTTTTGAAATTACGGTAGTGACGACCGCGGAAACCAAGGAAGAAGGCGCGGCTCTGTTCAAACTTCTTAAATTCCCGATCAGAGAAAGTTAAAAGTTGAAAAATCAAATTTTACATTTTGAATTATTAATATGGCAACAAAAGCACAAATCGCCAAATCAAAAAGGACTCCCAAATTCAAATCAAGGGTCGTGCGCAGATGTTTTAAGTGCGGCAGAAAGCACGGCTATATGAGGAAATTCGGTTTATGCCGGATTTGTTTCCGCGAGGCGGCCAACAAAGGTTTGATTCCGGGGGTGACGAAAAGCAGCTGGTAATAAAAAATTAAAAGTTAAATTTTAAATTTGAAACATGGATACAGTCGCAAATATGTTAACAATGATCCGCAACGCGCAGGCGGTGGAAAAGCCGTTGGTGGCGGTGCCGTATTCGAGCATAAAATACGCCATTGCCAAAATTCTGGAAAGAAAAGGGCTTGTCGCGGGCGTGGAAAAAAAGAGCCGGAAAATAAAAAAGACCGGCAAAACGCATCCTTGCCTGGAGATTTCGTTGAAATACACGAATAAAATTCCGGCAATTTCGGGTTACAAAAAGGTTTCCAAGCCGGGTTTGAGGGTTTATGTGGCCGCGAGCGATATCAAAAGAGTGAAACAGGGCCATGGCATAGGAATAATCACGACTTCCAAGGGATTGATGACCGAATATGAAGCCAAGAAACAGAACATCGGCGGAGAAATGCTTTGCGAGATCTGGTAATAGAAAATTAAAAGTTTAAAAATCAAAGATCAAAATCAAGGAAGATATATGTCGTTGGAATTTTCTTTGAAAATTTCAATTCCAAAAATTTTCATTTTCCCGCCAGAGGCGGGTGCGCCTCAGGCGCAGATATTTCAATTTTAAATTAAGTAAAATGAGCAGAATAGGCAAGAAACCAATAATCATACCTTCCGGAGTCGATGTCGCCATTGACGGCGCGAACATTACGGTAAAAGGTCCGAAAGGGCAATTATCGCGTGATTTCGGTTCGGAGGTTTTAATTACCAAGGAAGCGTCGGTTTTAACGGTGAATCCCGCCAATGAAAGCAAGGTTGCGCGCGCGATGTGGGGTACGGTCAGAATGCATTTGGCAAATATGGTTCAGGGAGTAACGCAGGATTTCGTCAAACAATTGCAAATTGAGGGAATCGGGTACCGCGCGGCGATTGAAGGCAAGGGTTTGGTTTTGAATATGGGATTTTCCCATCCGGTCGCGATCAATGCCGAACCGGGAGTTGTTTTTAAAGTTGAAAAAAATATTATCAGCGTGTCGGGTTGCGACAAAGAACTGGTTTCCAAGGTGGCGGCGCAGATTCGCCGGGTTCGGCCGCCGGAGCCCTATAAAGGCAAAGGAATCCGTTATGTCGGCGAAAAGGTGCGCAAGAAGGTTGGCAAGAAAGCGGCCGCCGGCGCGAAATAAAGATAATTGAAAATTGAAATATCTGCGCCCGAGGCGCATCCGCCTCTGGCGGGAAAGTTAAAAATTTTGGAGTTGAAATTTTTGAAGAAAATTTCAACGATATATTTTCCTTAATTTTGATCTTTGATATTTGCATTTTAAATTAGGTACGATGAGCATCAGAAATAAAATCAAGCATAAAATACAGCGGAAAACGGATCGGCATCGCCGCGTTCGCGCCCGGATTTCGGGTACGGCGGCAAAACCTCGGTTGTGCGTATTCAGGTCAAACAAGCACATTCTGGCCCAGTTGATTGACGACCAAAAAGGAGTGACATTGGCGGTCAGCAGCGATTTGAAGGCGGTAAAAGCGGCCGGTCGGAAAGGCGAGTTGTCCGAGAAATGCGCGTTGGCGTTTACGGTTGGCGAGTCGATCGCCAAAGCCGCGCAGGAATTGAAAGCCAAACAAGTTGTGTTTGATCGGGGAGCTTACCGTTATCACGGCCGAGTGAAGAGTTTGGCGGAAGGCGCGCGCAAAGGAGGATTGGAATTCTAAAAAATCAAAATTGAAAGATTTGCGCCTGAGGCGCACCCGCCTCTGGCGGGAAAGTTAAAAATTTTGGAGTTGAAATTTTTGAAGAAAATTTCAACGATATATATTTTCCTTAATTTTGATCTTTGATATTTGCATTTTAAATTTGAAACATGGAAGCAACACAACAAACAATACAAAAAGGAACGGCGCCGCAGGTTGCGGCTGTTCCGGCAACGCCGCCGGCGGCGCAAACTGCGCCCCGGAACGACCGGAGCGGTTTTCGCGGCCAGGACAATCGGTTTTCGCGGCCCAAAGGCGACAGCCGTTTCGGCGGCGGCAGATCGCGGGGAGGTTACGGCAAGCGCGAAGAGAAGGATCGCGACGGTATGGATTCCAAACTGCTTGATTTGTCGAGAGTTTCCCATACCCGCGCCGGAGGGCGGCGGTTGCGTTTTCGCGCGATTGTGATCAGCGGCAATAAGGCGGGCAAAGTTGGCTTGGGAGTCGCTTCCGGTTTGGATGTGGCTCAAGCGGTCGAAAAAGCGACCATTCAGTCAAAAAAGAATATGGTGATCGTGCCGGTGGTCAAGGGAACGATTTCCCACGAAGCGGTTGCCAAAGTCGGTCCCGCCCAGGTTATCATCAAACCCCAGCGCAAAGGGCGCGGTTTGATGGCGGGCGGCGTGGTGCGCTTGATTTGCCAGTTGGCCGGGATAAAAGACATTTCTTCCAAAATGTTGGGTACGACTAAAAATAAATTGAACAACGCGCGCGCGACTTTAAAAGCTTTTGAATATCTGAAACTTCAAACTTCCAAAAAATCGGAAATCATCACGCCGATTGCTGAAGAAAAAGTCGTCCCGGAAAAATAATTTTTAAATTTATACTGAATTTCGATTTCCGGATTTTTAATTGAAAATTGAAAATTGGAAATTGAAAATTATTCAAGGTTATCATGCAGACACATCAATTAGCCGCTAAAATCGCCGTCAAATCCCGGAAGCGCGTCGGCCGCGGAGGCAAGCGCGGCACTTATTCGGGCCACGGCGGCAAGGGCCAGACCGCAAGATCGGGCCGCAATTTTCGTCCCATCATCAGGGATGTTTTGAAGCGTTATCCCAAATTGAGGGGTTATAAAAACCATAGAGTTGGCGTTAAGGCGGAAATTGTGAATATCAAGGAGCTTGAATCAAAATTTGAAAACGGCCAGAAAGTCAATCCCAGAACTTTGGTGGAAATGAATTTGGCGCCCCGGGTTTCGGGTCGATATCCCGAAATAAAGATACTGGGTACGGGAGAAATTACCAAGAATTTGATTGTCGAGGATTGCGAAGTTTCCAAATCGGCGAAGGAGAAGATAGAGAAAGCGGGAGGCAGCGTAAAAAATTAAAAATTGAAAGATCTGCACCTGAGGCGCATCCGCCTCTGGCGGGAAAATGAAAAATTTTGGAGTTAAAATTTTTGAAGAAAATTTCAACGACATATTTTCCTTAATTTTGATCTTTGATTTTTGCATTTTAAATTTTGAGATGTGGTACCAAACTGTAATTCAGGCTTTTAAGATCAAGGACTTGCGCAACAAGATCATTTTTGTGCTGGGAGCTTTCGCGCTGTTCCGGATGATGTGCAATATCCCGATTCCCGGAATCGATGTCAACCAGCTGAAAATATTTTTCGGCCAATTCCAAATGTTCCAGCTTTTAGGCGCGTTTACGGGCGGATCAATGGACCGGCTTTCGATCGCGATGCTCGGGCTCGGGCCTTACATTACGGCAATCATTATTTTGCAGTTGTTGACAATGATTTTCCCGACGCTGGAAAAGATGTATAAAGAAGAAGGCGAAGCGGGCCGGACCAAATTTAACCAATATGCGCGCGTCGCTACGGTTCCTCTGGCATTATTGCAAGGTTACGCGATGATGATATTGCTGCAACGCCAGAATGTGGTGGAGTTTTCCTCGCCCTTGGTAATGGTCGCGGCGCTTCTGACGATCACGGCCGGATCGATGCTTTTGATGTGGATGGGCGAATTGATAACCGAAAAGGGGATCGGCAATGGCGTTTCGCTTTTGATCTTTGCCGGCATCGTGGCCGATTTTCCGAAGAATGTCCAACAAATGGCGTCCGCTTATGATCCGTCGATGATTCCCGGCTACATCGCGTTTTTCGTGATGGCGATCGCGATGGTGGCCGCGGTGGTATTGGTCAATGAAGCGCGGCGCAACATTCCCGTGTCGTACGCCAAACGCGTGCGGGGGATGAAAATGGTGGGCGGGGTATCAACCTATTTGCCGTTGAATATCAATCCGGCGGGCGTGATTCCGATTATCTTCGCGCTTTCGATATTGCTGTTTCCGTCGATGATCGCCAATTTTCTGGTTTCTTCGCCCGGATGGGTGGGCAGTGTCGCGCAGGCGACCGTCAATCTTTTCCAGGCCGACAGCGCGTTCTATATGGCTTCTTATTTCCTGTTGGTGGTGCTCTTCACTTATTTTTATACCGCGGTGACATTCGACCCTAAACAAATATCGAATAATTTGCAAAAGATGGGCGGGTTTGTTCCCGGCATTCGTCCCGGAACCCCGACCGCCGATTTTCTGCATTATATTTTGAATCGGGTGCTTCTTGTGGGCGCGGTGTTCTTGGGAATAATCGCGATTATGCCGCAGGTGATCGGATCGTTTACGGGCATCAATTCATTCAGTTTTTTGATCGGCGGCACATCGCTTTTGATCGCGGTTAGCGTTATTCTGGAAACTGTGCGACAAATCAGGGCCCAGCTTCAAATGCGCGAATATGAAACTTTTTAACAAAGAAATTTCCAAGTCCGCCGAAGGCGGCAACGCATCTTCCAACAATCTCTCCGGCAACCATATCAAGAAAGTGATATTGCTTTTCGGCCCTCCGGGCGCGGGCAAAGGCACGCAGTCGGAATTGTTGGCGTCTAAATTCTATTTCTACAATCTGGATACCAGCCGCGTGCTTGAGGAAAAATTCAAGAACGCGAAATCCGGCGAAGCGATTGAAATCGAGGGCAAGAGATATCCTATCGATGTCGAACTTGAGAAGAGGCGCAAAGGCGTGTTGTGCTCGGTGGAATTCACGGCTTGCCTGATGAATAAAAGAATGGCCGAGATACACAGCCTGGGCAAGTCGCTCATATTATCCGGATCTCCCCGGTCATTGCCGGAAGCTGAAATCGAAATTCCTTTTTTGGAAAAACTCTACGGCAAGGAAAACATTCATATCTTCTTTCTTGATCTGCCGCGGGAACAGACGATTTTTCGCAACAGCAACCGCCGAATTTGCGAATTGATGCGCCATTCCATACTTTATATTCCGGAAAATGCCAATTTGAGGCGCTGTCCGCTCGACGGATCGCGGTTGATTCATCGCGATTTGGATAATGTGGAAACCATAAAATTGCGCTTGGAAGAATATGACCAAACTATGGCGCCGCTTGAAGATTATTACCGCAGCCGGAATTTTAATTTGAAAAAGATCAATGCCGACCAATATGTGGAAAATGTTTTTTCCGACATTTTGGACGCGCTGGGGCCGTGTTTTAAAGTTTACGAAATTTAATGCCAGGATATCTGCTGTCCCGCCAAGGCGGGACAGTTTTGTCAAAAAATGATTTACATTAAAACACCCAAAGATTTGGAAATAATCGCTCAAGGAGGCAAGCTGTTGGCCTCGGTTTTGGCGCGCTTGAAAGATGAAGTGAAAATCGGCATTGCCACCAAAGAGATTGATAATCTGGCGGAGAAATTGATTTTCGAGTGCGGCGGGAAACCATCTTTCAGTTTGCCCGAGAATTCGGGCGGCGGCGGTTTTCCGGCCGCGACCTGCGTCTCCATCAACGACGAGGTGGTGCACGGGATTCCTTCCGAAAGAATTGTTAAAGACGGAGATTTGGTCACGGTCGATGTGGGTATGGTTTATAAAGGATTCCACACCGATACCGCGCTGTCGGTGGCGGTGGGCGAGGCCGCGCCGGAAACACGGCGCATGCTGCGCATTACCAAAAAAGCGCTGAAATACGCCATAAAAAAATCCCGCGCCGGCAATACTTTCGGCGATGTGGGCAACACCATTGAACGCTATGTGGAAAGCCAAGGATTTCATGTGATTTCGGATTTGTGCGGACACGGCATTGGCAAAAGCCTGCACGAGGATCCTCAAGTTATGAATTACGGCCGGCGGCACAAAGGGCCGGCGATTAAAGTCGGTATGGTTTTTTGTCCGGAGCCGATGGTGACCGCCGGGAATCCGGATATTTACCGCGACAAGAACGGCTGGACTTACCGCGTTAAAGACGGCGGCTGGGCGGCGCACTTTGAACACACTATCGCGATTTTTCCCGACGGCGCCCGTATTCTGACAAAAATCGATGAACCCGAATCGCCAAATGAAGACGAATTTAAAAACTAATTCAGCCAATTGATTTCCTTTGAATTGCGAAACTAGCGTTTGGGGAAATTTGACTTCAGCTTTTGGGAAGTCAATTTTCACCGAACGCGGCGGTTACCGCGCTAATTTTGAAATCAAATTTCTGGCGATTACGCAAAAAAATTGATTTCAAAATTCGCTATTTCGCGATTCAAAGTAATATAATTTTTGAAAAAACAGAGACAAGGCTTCCGTTTTTGTTTGGAACCGGGTTTTGTGGTAGATTATAAAAAGGGACGAAAAGCAATAACGAACAATAACGCAAAATAATGATCAGCAACAATGGTGAAATCAATAAGGTGAATGGAAGAAGCAAGGGCAATCTAAGCGGCAGGGGAGGCGCGCGCGGCCGCGGCCGGGCGGCCGGCGGAGCGCCAAGATCGTTTCGATCCGCCGCCAATCGGGATGTCTATCTTTCGGTGGTGGTGCCGGCATACAATGAAGAACAGCGTTTGCCGCGGACTTTGACCGCGATCGGCGATTATTTAAAAAAACAACCGTATGCTTACGAGATTATCGTAGTCAATGACGGGTCAAAAGACGGGACCGCGGCCGCGGTGGAGGCGCTGATCGGCAAGGTGGGCAATTTGAAATTGATTGATAACCGGGCAAACCACGGCAAGGGTTATGTGGTGCGGCAGGGAATGTTGGCGGCCAAGGGCCAGGTCAGATTATTCACCGATTCGGATAATTCCACGCCAATCGAACAGGTGGAAAAACTCCTGCCATATTTCAAAGAAGGTTATGATGTGGTAATCGGTTCGCGCGATGCCAAAGGCGCGAAGCTTGAGCCGCCCCAGCCGATGATCCGGCGGTTTTTGGGGGAGGGTTGGGGATTATTAACCAATATCATGGTTGGCACTTGGGCGATCAAAGATACGCAGTGCGGTTTCAAAGCAATGACCGCCATGGCCGCGCGGGAAATTTTGCCGAAATGCAAAATCGACCGGTTTGCGTTTGATCCGGAAATCCTGGCGCTTGTTCGACGGGCCAAGTTGCGGATCAAGGAAGTCGGCATATTGTGGAAGAATGACACGCGCAGTACCGTCAAAGTCGGCTCGATGGTGAAGATGTTCCAGGATTTGATGCGCATTCGTTTAAATCTTATCAAAGGAGTATATGGAACAAACAGAAAACAACAATAAATGCTGTCCATCGCAGTTGCGTTACGACGAAGTTTCCCGGGACTGGGTGGTGATCGCGCCCGGCCGCGGCAAGCGGCCCGAGGCGTTCAAACGCGAGCGGATACATTCGCCCATAACGCCGCAGGATTGTATTTTTTGCAATTTGGAAAAGCAGGCGCCGCCGATTATGGCGCTGGCCAACGGAAAAAAAGTCGACGCGGCTTTGTTGCCGGCCGATTGGACGCTGGCTGTAATTCCCAATAAATTTCCGGCGTTTTGCGCGGTTGAGGGCGCCAAAATTTGCAAACAGCGCGTGGGGCCGCTTTATCATTCGATGGACGCGGCGGGTTTTTGCGAAGTGGTGGTTACGCGCAGCCACGAAAAACATATCGCGCTAATGGATGTCGCGGCGGTGGAAGAATTGATTGCCGCTTATCGGACGCGCTATTTGGATCTCAAAAAGCGCGACTTCGTGAAATACATTTCAATTTTTCACAATCACGGAGTGGAAGCGGGCGCGTCCCAGCCGCATCCGCATTCACAGATTATTACCAGCCCCTTGATCGATGTCGATGTGCGCAATGCTTTGGCCAATTCAAAAAGATATTATCAAAGGAACAAAAAATGCATCAGTTGCGAAATGACGGCTTGGGAGCGCAAAGACAAAGCGCGCATTGTTTATGAAAACAAAGATTTTATCGCCACTTGCCCGTTCGCGCCCAAATCGGCTTTTCAAGTGATTATCGCGCCCAAAAAACATTCGCCCTATTTTGAAAAGATCACTCCGGCCTTGATAAAAAGTCTGGCCGATATATTTTCCGCGGTGATGAAAAAAATATATAAAGGGTTGGGCGATCCGCCGTATAATTTCTATTTGCACACCGCGCCCAGCGATGGCGGCGATTATTCTTTCTATCATTACCATTGGACTATAATGCCCAAAACCAGCACTATGGCCGGTTTTGAATTCGGAGCCCGTATCGAAATTTCCACCATTACTCCCGAATCCGCCGCCGAGTATTTGCGCGCGCAATAAACCTATTTCGCGGCTTTATCATTATGACCAATAAAAAAATCGGACTTGCTTTGAGCGGCGGCGGGGCGCTGGGGGTGGCGCATATCGGGGCGATTGAAGAAATCGAAAAATCCGGGATAAAAATCAATTTCGTTTGCGGAACTTCCGCGGGCGCGATTATCGGATTGGCGTACGCGATCGGCGGTTTGGAGACATTGCATAGATTTTACGATGACGCGATCGGTAATTTCGGCAAGAAAAACAAACTGCTGTTTGCCAAAGGCGCGGACGGCGCGTTGGAATACATCCAGCTGGCGCTGGCGGAGTTGTGCAAAGGCAAAAAATTCGACCAATTGGCGATTCCTTTTTCTTGTTGCGCCACCAATCTTGCCACGGGTGAGCGGGAAGTTTTTAATTCCGGCGACCCGGTGGCCGCGGTAATGGCATCGTCGGCTTATCCGGGAGTGTTCGCCGCGCGCGAGATCGGCGGCAAATTTTATATCGATGGCGGCGCGACGCGCAATTTGCCGGCCGGAGAAGCGCGCGCCGCGGGCGCGGAATTCGTGATCGGTTCGTCGATTTACGCGGTTGACCGGATCGACGATGAAAAAGCCGGCAAGATTAACCGCATCGAGATCGCCGCGCGCGCGATGGATATCATCCAGAAAGAATTGAGCGGGTTCGAGGAAAGGCAATGCGATTTTTGCTTCAAACCGGCAGTGGCATCGTTTAAGTGGTTTGATTTTTTCATAATGGAAAAGATCGCGGCCCAAGGCCGGGAAAACGCGGCAAAACAGATTCAAAATCTTTTGCTCGCGATAAAAAAATGAAAATTACTCCCGGACAAAATAAATCAATAATCGCCGCCCTGTTTGTTCTGGTTTTATCGGCCGCGGCTTGGTTTGGCCGCGATCAAATCGCCGTTTTTCCCGCGCAAAACGAAAATGCGGTCTCAAACGCGCCGGCGCGAGTCCAAAAAGCGATTGTCACCAAGGTTCTTGACGGCGATACAATTGTGGTTTCGGGCGGCGATCATGTGCGTTTGCTGGGAATCGACGCGGATGAAAAAGGATATCCGTGCTATGACGCGGGCCGCTTGCGGTTGGAGGAATTGATTTTGGGGAAAACCGTATCGCTGGAAGCGGACAGCGAAGATTCGGACCAATATGGCCGGCAACTGCGTTATATATTTTTGGACAGCGAAAACATCAATCAAAAGATGGTTGCCGAGGGCTTGGCAATCGCGCGCTTTTACCCGGAAAATCAAAAATACAAAACCGAAATCGCCGCGGCGGAAACAAAAGCGATTGAGTCTAAAACCGGCTGTAAGTGGGGAAAATAATTTTAATGTTGATAAATTGTGATGGGCTCATGCAATTTATCAACATTAAAATTCAAAAGAAAGGAAAATATGATAGAAAAAATACAAAGAGAATTGCGAATTGGAGCGAGCAAGGAAAAGGCTCGGGAGTTGCAGAGGTTTTTTAAGACCGGGCCGGGAGAATATGCCGAGGGCGACAAGTTTTTGGGCGCGATGGTGCCGCAAATACGGGCGGCGATTAAAAAATGTTGGGAAGAAATTACGCCCGACGAAGCGCGAAAACTGCTGGAAAGCGAATTTCATGAGGAGCGTATGGCCGCGCTTTTGATTTTGGTGAAGAAATTTCAAAAAGGGGACGATAAAACAAAACGAAAAATTTTCGATCTGTATTTGAAAAATACGAAATATGTCAATAATTGGGATTTGGTGGATTTGACCGCGCCGCAAATCGTCGGCGGATATTTGGAGGGCAAAGACAAAAGCATTCTTTTCAAGCTGGCGAGGTCAAAAAGCTTGTGGGAGCGGCGGATCGCGATACTGGCGACATTTTTCTTTATAAAAAATGGCGATTGCCGCGCCGCGTTGGAAATTGCCGAGCTTCTGCTTGGCGATAAAGAAGATTTGATTCACAAAGCGGTTGGTTGGGCGTTGCGGGAAATCGGCAATCGTTGCGGGCGGGAAACCGAGGAAGATTTTTTGAACAAGCATTACAAGACGATGCCGCGCATGATGTTGCGTTACGCGATCGAGAAATTCAGCGGCGAAAGAAGGGAACATTATATGAAGCGGGCTTCTTTAAAACATCCATCAATGGTAAAATGATTAAAATATCTTGGATTACGAAACCATTAAATTCAAATGCTTTGAAGGGGTCTAACCCTTGCGATTATCCCTCGCAAAAGCCTCGGGACAGGCGCAAGGGATAGACCCCAGAATGTAAAGCGTTTCATAATTCAAAGTAAAATAATAACCGGTGAATAACCACATATGAACACAAAACGCTTGTTCGCGCGTTTCTTTTTCGCGGTTTTTTTGATTCTGAATTTCGTGTTTCCAAAGGACGCGCTTGCTTTCGCGGCAAGAACCGGATCGCAGGTTGTCGTGCCCAAAAGCGAGGTTGTCGATGGAACGCTTTTAGCTTCCGGCCAAACGGTCATGATTGACGGCGATATTAAAGGCGATATCATTTGCGCCGGACAGAATATCGATATTAACGGCGCCGTCGACGGCGATATCATTTGCGCCGGTCAAAATATCACGATCACCGGCGCCGTGAGCGGAAGCGTGCGGTGCGTTGGCCAGATTGTGAAAATCAGCGGCGCGGCGGGAGAAATGTAACCGTGGCGGCGCAAACAATATCGGCCGGTTCGGCGATCGCCGGAGAAATGCTTTTTGCCGGCCAGCAAGCCGATATCGGCGG
>LQYC01004485.1_pt1 | contig 23891 bp, 16 predicted proteins | sample 661771 | NCBI WGS metagenome assembly LQYC01 (sample SAMN03483023, study PRJNA281117) | bioreactor metagenome | isolation source: benzene-degrading methanogenic enrichment culture from a contaminated... | place: USA: oil refinery in Oklahoma | collected 2011-05
CAACCGCTTGATGGCCAGGCGCGAAGCGCCGGACAGAAAGCGGATGGGAATCCGCAGCACGATGACGCGGCGCGAAGCGTCCGCGCCATCAATGCTTATACAGTATGTACAAACTACTCAAATTATGTCAATGGGGCTACATCTCAAAAAAAAACCTATCACCTTTTCTGATAAAGCAATTTGGCCTTCTTTTGTTCTCATTTGGTGCACAACCATTTTTCTCGACATTATCCTAAACAAAATCTTTGTTTTCAGGTTAAATATGTCCTTTTGTCTTTATACGCTACAAGGGGAAAAGTCAATCAGGATTTATCTTTTTTTGGTTTTTTTTGGGATTAATTATACTTTTCAGTAAATAAAAAAAACAGAAATGGAGGGGATTAAAACAAGGGGTGAAGATGTATGTTATAATCAACAATCGTTCCGGGGGAAATGCCCCTTTGATAGGGCAGCAGGTGGCAAAAAGATTTTTAAGTTTTCAACCGAATTTGGGCTAAGTCCTCTGCATGTTTTTTTAGTGTATCGTAGAATATTTTTTAAATTATATGGTTTTTGTACAGTAGACAGCCAGAACCAGGCCAAAACAGACAAAAGTGAACCGTTCCCGGAAGCTAATTTTTCCAAACAAACTTAATTAATAGAAATAAACTTAAAAACATGATATAATTAAAAAATTGACGGAAAATCCGTGTGTCGACAGTTTGATTCTGTCCCTTGGCATTTTTTATTGGCAATTGATTGAAAGTGTTTTAATTTTAAAAAGGAGGGTGAAAAATGAAAAAATTACTACTTATTGGTGGAGTAATTATTGTCATTATCATCGTCGCCCTTGTTATTGGAGTTTCAAAGCTTGGACCGATAATCAAAAATGCGGTGAATACCTATGGGCCGAAGTTGACGAAGACCGAGGTGAGCCTGAGTGACGTGAATATCTCGCTCCTTTCTGGGAAAGCTAAACCCAAAGATTTAATTCTTGGTAATCCTCAGGGATTTAAATCCGCTGAAGCTATGAAGGTTGGGTCAATTTTAGTTGATGTTGATGAGAAATCTTTAACCAAAGATACGATTGTAATCGATAAAATTGAAGTGATCGCTCCAGCGGATTACCTATGAAAAAGCGCGGGGAATTGATAACTTTAAAGCCATTGTAAATAACGTCAATAGTTTCTTGGGTACCGAGGAGTCTAAAAAAGAGGCTGCTGGAAAAGAAACCTCAGCCACCTCCGGTAAAAAAATCCTGATCAAGGACTTTATTGTGAAACAAGGAAAAGTTACGCTGGCCACCTCGTTGCTTGCCGGCAAAAGTATAAGCGCTCCGCTTCCGGATATCCATCTTACGAATTTAGGTGGTGAAGGACAGGGCGCATCTCCCGGTCAAGTTTTTGGAGAGATTTTTAAGGCACTGCACGAAAAAATAACTTCTTCTGCGGTGACTGATACTCTGAACCAGGGACTCAAAGAACTGGGAAAGAGCATGGGAGGAGCAGGTGAAGGCGCGAAAGAACAGGCAGGAGCAGTAAAAGAAAAATTCAAAGGGTTATTGGGTAAGTAAAGACGAAAAGCATCCTCTTCGTTTGGATCACTGAAGAGTTTTCATGAAACGACGCATCCTTAAAAACATTTTTATCTTTTCGCGCAGCGGTAAATCGGTGTAGAGAACAGTGATTAATCCTCGCACCGTTTTTGCCAATTCCGCCGTATAAGGAAACCAGTTGATCTCCCGCTTGGTCTTGTTTTTATTCACCATAACCGCGGTTTCAATCGAAAACGAGTGTAACCCTTCCGCGCCGTGATATTTGCCGATACCGCTCTGTTTCACGCCCCCAAACGGAAGATCAGGGTTGCCGATATTTTTTATGACATCATTAATATACGCATTACCGGTCTCTAATCTGTTGACCACCCGTTTTGCTTTGTCTATATCGCGTGTCCACACACTGGCGTTAAGACCGTAAAGTGAGTCGTTGGCGAGGGCAACAGCTTCTTTTTCAGTTTTAAAGGACATGATCGGCAAGAGCGGGCCGAAGGTTTCCTCCTTCATGAGTTTCATGTCGTGGTTCACATTTTTGAGCGCTACTGGGTAAAATAACGATCCTTGTTTGATAATATCCGTGAGCAGGGTTGCGCCTTTCGCAAGGGCATCCTGCACTTGTTCTTCAATACGATCAATCTGGTCTTGCGTATTGATTGGTCCGAAATCACAGTCGTAGGCCGTTCCCACATTCAGGGTAATGATCCGTTTGATTATTTTTGAAACAAACCTCTCAAATACCGGTTCCTGCACGTACAATCTTTCGACGGCGACACAGAACTGTCCGGCATGAGCGAAAGCGCCATAGACCGCGGCTTCCACTGCCCGGTCAATATCCGCATCTTCAAAAACGATCATCGGGTCTTTGCCGCCAAGCTCCAAGACGACAGGAATCAGATTCTTTGCGGCTGCGGCCATGATATTTTTTCCCGCCGCGCCGCTTCCGGTAAAAAAGATCTTATCAGGTCTGCCCTGAATAAGCGCTTCTCCCAGTTCTTTCCCACCCAACACGACCTGAACAAGATCCTTTGGCAATCCCGCCTCTTGACAGAGAGCACCAATTAAATCGCCTACCTTGGTGGTTATTTCTGAAGGTTTGAGAATAACAGCATTTCCCGCGAGCAACGCTGATACTAAAGGCACCAGGGCAAGTTGGAACGGACAATTCCAGGGAGCAATAATTAAAACCACTCCCAACGGTTTATATTCAACGTATGCATCATGATTGTAAAATAAAAATGTTGTTTTTTTCTTTTTGGGGGCTAAAATTCGGGGCGCATATTTTTCGTAATATTTCATCATCTCCAGGGTTGGGAGAATATCAGAATTAAGGGCTTCCATGTTAACTTTGCCGGTGTCTTCACTAATGCAGTCAACAATACTGTCTAAATTTTTGACGATTACTTTCCTGAGGGCGGTCACATACGCGATTCGCTCAGAGATGGTTTTTCCCTTCCACTGAGCAAAAGCAGTCCGCGCGTTGTCAAAAATTGTTTGTATTTCAGGCATAAACGGCATCCTTTTATTTGAGAGATAAGTGGTTTCACTTCTAAGAAATTTCTAAGTTTTATTAGAGCAAAATCTGACAACTACTGCTTATTATATATGAAAAAAGAGATAACGCAATCATGGCATTAAATTTTTGACCATCCATAACACGATCACGCTTCGTAAACTCCAGCTGATAGTGCGGATCCAGTTGGTTGAAACAAGAAAATTAATTCCTTTGGCGTCAAATCCCCGGGTGAGCCGGTAGTGCCGGGGCACTTGCAGAAAAGCGGTAGAACACCAGATAAGGATAATAAGAATAAGGTTCGACCATACCTGCAGAGGAAGCAGTCCGGCCGGGGTTTTCCACGCCAGCAGCAAGGCGGTACCCATTTCAATCATCTGCAAGGGGATAACGATTAAGACCGTCCGGCGCAAATTAAAATCCTGGTATTTTACGAAACTGTTGGGATCAACTTTAGCAAAAAGAGGATAATGCACTATCTGGGCAAACCAGACGATTCCCAGCATGGCCATGGTTGCGCCAACCTGCCCTAAAAATACTAATTCCATGAATTCATTCATCGTTTATCCTCCTGTTAGTGAGGCTGTGTCACAGTCCATTTTTTGTCACCCTGAACCCGTTTCAGGGTCTCATAGCATATTGATTTTATTAGATGCTGAAACAAGTTCAGCATGACATTTTGTCTTGAGATGCTCATTGTAACACAGTCTCAGTATGGGGGTGGTAAAAAATATTTTCGGCAACCGCCTCTTTAATTTTGGGCTAAGAGGTCATGTAAAGCGACGGATAAGGTTGGAAATTTAAAAAGGAATCCATTACTCAAAAGTTTCTGGGGAAGCGCTCGTTGTCCTTTAAGGAGCATATCGGCGGACTCACCAAGGGCTAGTCGCAAAAAAAATTCGGGAACAGGAAAGCGTAGGGAAGGTTTATGCAAGACAGCGCTGAGCGCTTGCGTTAACTCTCGATTGCGGACCGGATGGGGGGCAGTAAAATTTACCGGCCCTTTCACCTCCGGATGCTCTAATAAGAAAAGAAAGATATTTGTCAGGTCCTGTTCGTGAATCCAGGAAAACCATTGCTTCCCGCTACCAAGTGAAGCACCCAGGTAGCATTTAAAAAGCGTAGTTAACCGAGCAAGCGCCCCTCCGTTTCGGCCCAGAACAATGCCGATGCGGCATAAGACAACTCGTGCCCCGAATTTTTCAGCGGTAACTGCGGTCTGTTCCCAGGCTGAAGCAAGCCGCGCGAGAAAATCATACCCCGGGCCGTCATTTTCGTCTAAGAAGTTATCCCCTTGAAAACCGTAATACCCGACCCCAGAAGCGCTCAAGAAATGGATTTTTTTTTGTTCGCGCTGTGATAATGCTTCGACCAGGTTTTTGGTTGTCAGTATGCGGCTATCGAAAATTTCCTTTTTTACTTTTTCGGTCCAGCGGTTAAAGATCGAAAACCCGGCAAGGTTGATGATTGCGTCGTGATCGCCGGCTATTTTTTGCCACGCCCCGGTTTTGGTGGGGTCTGCTTCCAAGAGAAAAACGCGGGGAGAAAAAGGAAAGGGTTTTTTAAGGTTGCGTGAGAGGACGGTTATTTCATGACCTTGCTCAGCAAGCGTGAAGGTCAGAAAACGTCCAATGAATCCTGATCCCCCGGTTAAAAAAATTCTCATTTTTTTTTAAGAGGTAAAGGGTTATTGGTTTTTCTTAAAGACCGCTACGTTTAATATACTAAATTTGATAAAAATTTCTAATAAGTTCGAAAAAAATGACCATGCAAAACCGCAAAATAAGCGTCATGATTCTCCTTTTTTAATTTATTGATAGAAAACAAAGTTTTTGGTATTTTAAGACAATTTTATGGAACCACCATTATGAAAAACAAGGGTTTGTGGTTGATTTATGGGCTTATGTTTCAAAGATAAAATTTCATACTCAGAGGATTTTAGGTTTTGCGAAGACTCCTTGCCCAAGGTTTCGAGAACTTTTGCCATTAATATAAGGATTCTAAAAGGAGATGTGTACTGTGGGGTTCTTTTAGCATACCTCCTTTGCCGGATAGCTGATTCCATCGAAGATGATCATTATTTTCCCGTTGATTTTAAAATTCAGAAGCTCCATGACTATGCTTCTCTTTTTCCTCCTGCTCTCCACTACCAGGAACAAATCAGGGAGTTTTTACAGTCGATGCGCTTTGCTCATGAGACAAATGCTTCGGTTCTGGTGAACAATACCGAGCGGGTATTCAATGAGCTGGTGAAGCTGCCGGAGCCCCTGGTCGCAATAATCTCACGGCATGTTAAGGAAATGGCAATTGGTATGGCTGAGTTTCAGGAGAAGGGGTTGAACACGAGAAAGGTGTTTTTCGAAAATCAAAACGAATTAGATGAATACTGTTACTATGTGGCCGGTACTGTCGGTCTTATGCTTACCTCTGTTTTTACTTTAGGCTCAAAAAAGATTTCTCCTGAGGTCAAAAAAAAGCTTGAAGAACGGAGTGTGCGGTTTGGTCTCGGATTACAGGTGACCAATATTGCCAAGGATTTTGTTGAAGATCAAAAACGGGGGTGGTGCTATGTGCCGCGCTCATTTTTCACGGAAGCGAGTATTGATCCTTTGCATGATCTCTTAACGGAGAAACCGGATCGCCTTCTCAAAGTGGAAAAGCGGATTATTGAGCACGCTTTGGGCTATCTTGATGAAGCATTCAAGTATGTTACGGATATTCCCCGGACCCTTATCCGCTATCGTCTCTTTTGCGTCTGGCCGCTCTTTATGGCAATAAAGACTTTGGCGAAGCTTTATCACGAGCATAGTATTTTAAATGATCAGGCGGTGAAGATAAGCAGAAACGAGGTGCGGCAAATCATACGGAATACCTCGCTGTGCGCGCTTTCAAATAGCGCGCTCCGGTTTTTGTACAACAAACTGAGGCCGGTAATCCGGTAAGGGTGAACGGGCCCCCGTTCACCCTTACATTATCATTGTTATTATCAATCACGGTGTAAAGATTTTTACACCTTTTCACATTGGTTAAAAGTCTTCTAACGGGGCTCTTACCTCCCGAAGAGTTTTTTGAGGGCGCTCCCGACATCCTCGGCTTTGTTTTTGATGCTTTCCTCGGTTTGGCTCTTCGTGCCTTTCTCTTCGCTTGATTTCTGAAGTTCCGAGAGCTTGATTCCTTTTTGAGCGGCTTCAGTCGCGGCGAGGCACAGATTGTCTTCAGCGGTTTTGCTGCCGAGCAGGGACGAGGCTGCCCCAGCCGGACCGAAAAGCATGGCCCCGCCCAGTCCTTTACCAAAGGTCATTGCTGCCCGCTTTGAGTCGAGCTTAAGAGAAGGGTGAGCGAGAGTCCCGCCCAAGGTAAAAGGTTGAGCCAATTCACTCAGACTGAGGCTCACCTTCCCGGTACCGGTATTTATCCCCTCCTTGGGCGCGGGGTTCAAGGCAATATTGAGCTTCTCGGTTTTGAGGTCGATGGCTCCTTCACCGGTGAGGCTCATGCGCTTGGTATCGCAAGCCAATACCGTGCAATCCCCAAGACCCTCGCGAAAGTCAAAACGGGTTACCACGCAGTTGATGTCCGTATACTGCTCTTTTTCCCCTCCCGGATTGATGACGCGGAAAAGGCTTGAGCTTAAATCTCCGCCGAGCAAATCAAGGTATTTGTTTTGAATCCGGCCTTTGCTCATCATGGCGATCATGACGCCGTCAAGTTCTCCCATGAGCGCGGCAACAGAGTTGCCGCTGCTTTTCAGATTGAGTTTGGCATTAAGTATTCCTTCCAGAGTCTGAGTTACCTTTAAATCCTTGAGCATTTGTCCCAGATTGAGTTGATTAACCTCCAGGGCGGTTGTGCAGGTCATGCTTTTCCCATGGGTTTGCAGCTCAAGACGGCCATCCAAACTTCCACCGCCGATACGCGCTTTAACGGGCTTCATGACTAAGCTCCCGTCCTTTAGGGTTGCATCAAGAACGAGATTGTTTAAAGCGATCCGGGGAAGGAGAACTTTATCAAACCTGAGGTTTAACGCTGCGTCAACCTTATTCAATCCCTCGAGCGGCAAGGGATCGGGGGAAAAGACTTTGTCCCGCTTCCTTTTTTTCACCACGGGGGTTCCGTTTTTTTCTTGAGAAGCGGAAGACGGGGGAAAGAAAACTCTAAGGTCTAAATTTTTTGAGGAGAGATTACCGGTAAGCAAGGGATGATTGTTGATGAGGTTTACTGCTGCTGAGCCGCTGAGATCACTTTCGGCAATCTTGGTTTTAAGGTCTGAAAGCTGGTACACCTTCGGTTGCGGATTTTGAAGGCGGGCGGTAATGTCAAAAGGTCCTTTGATGGTCGTGGTGGTATTTGCAACCTTCGCTATTTTGACGAGATCATTTCCTTGTATATGAACGTTCAGGTCAAGTTTAGGCTGGGTTTTTACGTTTTGGAGCGAACCGTTGACACGGAGATTTAACCATCCGGTTTTTGCTTTTAGATCCACGGGCCAGGGTTGGTCCGCGGTGAGCAAAGCGGAAAGAGGACCCAGTGTTCCGGCAAGCTCGAACCCCTCTTTCCCGTAAGCCCCTTTGATCTTAAGAGTCATGGGACTTGAGGCGTTCTTTTCTTCCAAAGAGAGGCTATCAATTTTTATCGCGTAGGTTTTTTTTGACTGGCCGTTTTTATAAGTAAAACTTCCTTTTTCGATTTTCACCTGATTTAAGGTAAGGGCAGGGAACTTTACTTCTCCTTTTTTTGGCTGAGTTTCTTTGGGTTTCTCCTCGACCTGAGCTTTGGGAGTTTCAAACGTTAGGTTTGATTTGCCTGACGAATTAGTTTCTATAAGAATCTGGGGTTCGACTAAGATGAAACGTTTAATCTCGATATTTCCCCTTATCAGCGGCAGGATGGCGACCTTCACGTCAAAGCGCTTCGCGGTTACCATTTCGGGTTGAGAACCCCAGGGCGCGTTTTGGAAGCTCACTCCCTCAACCATCAGAGATGGGGTAAGACCAATTTTAAGTTTAATATCACCCCGGAGGGTTAGTTCCCGACCGGTAGCATCGTGTACTTTTTGAGAGATTTGCGGTTTGAGGGTGTTGAAATCATAGCGGGATACGAGAGCGTAAAGCACGATAAAGAGCACCAGGAAAAAGGTGATAATAATGCTTACGCTTAATTTCCAGCGTTTCATAATAACCTCCCTTCTAAATCTTTTTTTAATACCCCCATTGCTTGCGGCGAGGTGAGACGGGGTGTTAAATAACCGTTCATGTCATTCCCGTGAAAACGGGAATCCAGAGGGGGACATCAGGGACTAATAAGAAAGTGTTTGGTCGCTTTGCTTACTTTCTGGATTCCGCATCAAGTGCGGAATGACAGAATTTAAAGTATTTGCTACCCCGCTGCTTGCGGCGGGGTAAACTTTATTTTACTATCTTGACCATCTCCCGAAATTTGTCTCCTTCCGCGATTTTCATTAACTCAAAAAGGGCCATTTCCGCGGTGGTGAGTTTTATCCCATCGGTTTTCATCCGTTCAATTGAGGTAAGTTTATTTTCGGCTGTTCGGGAGGAGACGCAATCAGTGAGCAAATGGACTTCATATCCTAAGCTCTTAAGCGCGATCGCGGTCTGATACACACAAACATGGGCTTCGATTCCGGTGAGCAAAATCTGCGCGCGCCCGATCGCGTTAAATTTCTTCATAAATTCCGGCTCACCGCAACAGCTAAAGCATGTTTTCGGGATCGGCTGAAAGTCAGAAAACAAAGACGCGATTTCCGGAATCGTGGGACCTAATTTTTCGGGAATCTGTTCAGTAACAATGATGGGAACGTTTAATACCTGAGCGCCCTTAATCATTTTTATTACGTTTTCGTAACAAAAATCTTTATCATGCATTTTCTGGGCGAGAGTTCCCTGGATGTCAATAACCACTAATAAAGAATTTTCAATTGTAAGCATAAATCACATTCTCCTTTTCAATCAAGATGAGGGAATAAGTTGGTGGCACTCTCTCACGTACTTCTGCTCTAAATATTCTACACCAGAAAAACAAAGTAGCTAACTATCGGCGTTCAATTTTAAACAGTGGCATAATACGGCGAGGGCACTGTGGGGTATGTTCGAAAGACATGGTAAAAAACATCCTCAGCTTTCTTGCCCACTTCGCTTTCCGTATAATATTCAACAGGCAAACCGGTTTTTTCATCCCATAGAAAATTTCGAATTAATACTTTTACTTCATCTCTTGTTGGCTCTCTGTCTTGCCACTTGTAGAGATTCTTTAATTTATCTTTTAGTTTTTCCAAAAGTTCCTTTGCTACTTTTTTTATCTTTTTGATTTCTTGGGGCGTCAAATCCGGCTTTGCCAAAAGGTCATAAATAGCCAGAGTCTCCTCATCCAGATCCTCCCGCATTGCTCGGCTTTCTTCCTCATCCAGCTCTTGGACAAACTTCATTAATGCTTCAAAGGTGGCTTCAATATTTTGGCGGTCTTTTTCTTTGTTGTATTCGTCAATGATCTTCTCATAGTGTTCTTGAAAGTTTGTTCGAAGGGGATTCCTTTGAATGAGTCGCTGCAATTTTTTTTCGATCACGCTTTTCAGGCTTTGGACAGTAGTGTTTTTCGTCTTAACATGATCAAATTCTGCCCGCAATCGGTTAAAGTCAATTTTGCTGATATCATACGGTTTATTGGGCATTTTGGCTTTATCAGGAGCAACGGCGACCGACTCATCGATAACTTCATGCAGCTGTTTAATGATATCGCTGATATCGGCCAGGTCGCGGTCTTTTTGCAGGCTTTTATAAATAATATTGATAGCGTTGTATTGGTTACGACAAGCATTTACCCCGGGAATTGTCAGACACGCTTTGAATTTAATAAAAACTTCCCGGCACATAACCTCAAACTTCTTTCTGGTTTCATCATTTTGGTTGACTGCTTCTTTGGCCGCGACAATCGCCTTGTTTCTCTCAAATCCGCTGGTGTTGATGATGGCATCAAGCGGCGCTTTCCGCTCACTTAAGAAACCACTCACCAAGCCAATCGCTTGTTTTAAGTCCTCAAGTAATTCTTCCTTAGTTCTGGTTGGATCCAATTCGTCCGGCCCGAGTCCGCCGGGTCTGCCGGTATCGCCTGTGCCGGTAAACGTAGCAAGCGCCTTCCGCAGATTTTTCAAAATACCGCAGTAATCAACTATCAATCCATTGTTTTTATCTTTATTAACCCGGTTAGCGCGGGCAATCGCCTGCATGAGCGTGTGCGCTTTGAGCGGCTTGTCCAAATAAAGGTTTGCCAAACTCGGCACATCAAAGCCGGTGAGCCACATCGCGCAAACGATGGCAATCCGAAAAGTATGCTCTTCTTTTTTAAATGCAGAATCTACATCGATGCGCGTTCCGTCAGAGAGTTCAAAGCCGTTTTTGATGAGCCGCCGGTGCGGTGTGATATCGAAACCCCATTTTCTAAACTTATCTACCTCGCCTTGCTCCTCGCTCACAACAACCGCCATCTTTGTCTCTTTCATCCAAATAAGCTTATTGGAAAGATGATCCCTTTCTTCTCCTGCGGCCGATTTCCAGGATTCTTTGATTTCCTCCGCTTTTTGCTCCCAATACTGGCTAATCAATTCATACATCCGCACACAGGTGAGTTTATCGATGCATACAAACATCGCCTTGCCGGTTTCCCAGGAAGTGGTATAGTGCTCGACAAAATCTTTGGCGATTTGATTAAGCCGCTTTTCCGCCGTGATTATGTGGTAATCCCGCTTCAGCTCTTTTTCCAGCCGCTGGCTTACATCAATATCATCAATTTCAATTTGTTCCAGTTTTTCGGCAATCCGCTCATTAATATCGTTGGTGGCTACACCCAAGGTCTCGCCTCGCGAGTCATAATAGAGCGGGACCGTAGATTTGTCTTCCACCGCCCGTTGAAAGTCGTACGTAGAAACATACTCACCGAAAACTTGCATAGTGATTTGATCGTTTTTAAATAGCGGCGTGCCGGTAAAACCGATAAAATTGGCATCGGGCAAGGCATCGCGCATATTCAAGGCCAGCGTGCCGTATTGAGTGCGGTGCGCTTCGTCAGTGATCACAATAATGTCGCCGCGTCTGGTATAGCCTTCGTTGGGATCAACCTCCTGATTGAATTTTTGAATCGTGGTAAAGACATAGGCCTTGTGATCCGTCATCAGTTCGGCCAAATGCCTGCCGCTGGTCGGTCGGCACGGATTTTTATCGTTATCTGCCACACCGCATCCGGCAAAGGTTTTGTATATTTGTGTATCCAGATCATCACGATCGGTGCAGATGAGAAAAGTATAATTACCGCCGATTTTGCGATGCACTTTGGTGGTAAAAAACACCATAGAGTAGCTCTTCCCGGCGCCTTGCGTATGCCAGAATACACCGAGTTTCCCTTTGGCTCTCGCGGGATCATTCAGAGCTTTAATAACCTGATTCACTCCCAGGTACTGGTGGTTTTTTGCCAGCACTTTTATTCTCTTGCCGGTGGAATCGTCATAGATGATGAAATTTTCAAAAACGTCCATGAAATTCTTCTTATCGCAGACGCCTTTCAAAAGCGTTTCCATATCCACCACGCCCGGATCGGATTCCGACAAACGCTTCCACTCATGAAAATGTTCATAACCGGCAGTGATGCTGCCGACTTTAGCTTTTTCACCGTTGGCGATCATGACAATGGCGTTGTGATGGAAAAAATGCGGAATGGTGTCTTTGTAATCGGCAAGATTTCTTTCATACGCCTGCTTGAGGTCTTTATGAATATTTTTGCACTCGACAAATAAAAGCGGAATGCCGTTGACAAACCCGACAATGTCAATCCGCCGGCGGTAAAGATCGCCCTGAACCCACAGTTCACGCACTGCCAAGAAATGGTTGCCGGCGGCCTCGTCAAAATCAAAAATTTTGAGCCTTTCTCTTTTTATCTCGCCGTGTTCTCCCTGAAACGATACGAGCACACCATCTTTAAACAGTTTGTATTTATCAAAATTATTGGCAAGCAAAGACTGGCTCTGGGAATAATCCGCCACCTGACGCACAGCTTCATCGTAGGCGGTCTCAGGAAGATTGCGGTTAAACGTTTTAAGCGCTTGCCGCAAATAGCGGGTAAGTACTACCTCCCGATCGGAGTTTCTACCCAACAGGCCGTCAGAACCAAAGGTTTCCTGGTTGTAGGCATATATCGAATCCCAATTGAGTTGGTCATGGAGGTAATCGGCGGTTGTTTGTTGCACCAATGTATCTTCGTTTAAATAGGTCATGATTTCTTTTTTAAAGATTTTAATAATTTTTTAACTTCGCGGTCAAAATCGGATTCAAATAGCCGATCTTGAACAATTCTGTATTTCTCCCACTCGCTTTCCGCAAATGATTTAGCGATTTCAGCAGAAACCTTTCCCGGATTATCAAGGGCATCCCTCTCATTGAATTTGAGAAAAGCATCCAGTTTTTTTGACCAATCCTCCATGGTCATTGGTATTTTTCGGTTTGCCTGATCTTCAGCATAATCCAGATACATATTTACTATACGGTCCAGGGATACTATCTCGTCCTTGTTTAAGTAATTTTTAGCTATGGCAACATCGGATTTTTGAATTTTGCCTTTTGGCGCTTTTTTCCAGGTCATCAATCCCATATATTGTTTTTGGCTGTCAGCTCGCTGCATGATGATTTCTGACGCCGTTTGTCCATGTATGGCGTAATGCATCTTGTTTTGCACAGTAGCAAAAAACATTTTGGTGATAAGCGATTCAGAGTCGTAATCCAAGGCTGTGGCGTAGATATCGGTGATTTTTTGATAAAACCTGCGTTCGCTGGCGCGGATTTCGCGGATGATCTCCAGCAGCTCTTCAAAATAATCGCGCCCCAAAAATCCTTCGTTTTTCAACCGCTCCTTGTCAAGCACAAATCCCTTGATGGCAAATTCCTTAAGCACTCTGGTCGCCCACTGGCGAAACCGGGTGGCGCGCATGGAATTTACACGGTAGCCGACGGCGATGATAGCATCAAGATTATAATGTTTGGTGCTGTACTGTTTGCTGTCACTGGCAGTTACCGAGAATTCCTCGGTAACTGATTTTTCTTCCAGTTCGCCATCTTTGAAGATGTTTTTAAGATGTAGAGAGATATTGTCAGTAGAGCATTGAAACAACTCAGCCATCAATTTTTGGGTCAACCAGACGGTTTCGTCCTGAAAGCGCACCTCCAGCCCGTCCTGCCGGGAATCGGCGGTAAACATCAAAAACTCAGCCGTGCTGTTGCGGATCATTAAACCCTTTGATTTTTGATTGTCCGGTAGTTTTTTCATAATATTACACCTCAACCCCGTTAGATAATTTGTCATATTTAATGGGGTCAATCGCGCCGCTCATCAGCCGCGGCAAAAGCAAATCGCGAGCCTGGGCGAGTTTTTGGTTTTCCAATTTTAGGTTCTTAATCAAATTGAAAATGGGGGTTATCAGTTGCTCAAATTGCCCACATAAATCATCTGGGGCAACAAGTAACTTCATTCTGTTTAAGTCTCTTGGATAAACATGCGGTTGAGCAACACCAACTTGTAATCCAAAAATTGCGGTTTGCAGAGTTTTAAGTCTTAAATAAAGACAATAAAAATGTTTGGTTGAAATTTTATCAATATAAGAACAATCAGAAGCCCATATATCAGTATCGTACAAGTTAACATAACCAGCATTCGCACCAGATGCGCTTATTGTGATCACAGGAGCAGACACATTAGCTTTATTGTGATAGTACGTCGGCTCCAAACCACCCCCGACAACAGGAACATCTCCTTTAATTGCTTGCTCAAATGTAATATTTTTCCCTTTCTTGACAGTTGCAATATCTTCTAAAAGACCTTTCTCCCACCCCTCCGGCAGGCCATCAACTATTTTCACCCCAGTTGAACTTCTATATTCAACGGGGCAGGTTTTTTCATGACCGGCCTGCCCTGAGCTTAGTCGAAGGGGAAAGCGGAAATACACAAACCACTCACGGAATAAAAGCCGCGCCGATTCTTCCAAAAGCTGTATCCGGCGCCGGTTGATGTCGATGAGGTCGTCGTATGAGGAAAGGATGTCGGCGATTTTTTTTTGGTCATCTTTTTGTGGTATTCGAATTTTCAAACTCTGAATATGATTGCGGTTAAGAGTAGGATTTGCATTACCGACGTTGTAATTTTCAAGTTTAAGTATCTTTATAAAGTAGTAAACAAAACGAGGAATATTATTTTTTAAATTTTTACTCCAAAGAGTTGTATCGTGTGGCCAATAATCTGATTCGGAATAAAAGACAGTGCCTAGTGTTCCTTTGCGGCTAATAATTACTCCAGGGCCTTTGACCATTGATTTTGAGTGGTAACTTGTAATCCCGGAGGATGATATTACCGGTATATTTCCTTCGCTTTGCTCAGCTTTTGTGATATCGAACCCTCTTTGGAAAACTACTAAATCTTTTAATGTTGCATCGTTCCACTTTGTTCTTGAATTCATTGGATTCTTTATATCCCCAACTTCTTCAAATTAACACTAATCTTTTTCGCCAAACCAGAAGCTTGCGCGTTCAGGTTTTCCAGCTCGGAATGAATGGCGCGCATAGTTTCGCCAAAGTCAAAGTCCGGGTCTTCTTCTTCCGGCGCCACGCCTACATATCTGCCCGGAGTGAGGCTCCAGTCGTTTTCTTTAAGCTCCGCTTTATCCACCAGCTTTACCAAGCCCTCCACATCGCGCAGTTTTTCATCCGGGAAACGCTCAACCAGCCACTCGGCCTGGTGATGGAAATAACGGGCAAGTTTTAATTGACTCACCGCATTGTCTCGTGCCTCTTCGGTTTGTTTTTTGAGGTTGACAATTTCTCGCGTCTTCCATTCATCGCTCTCTTTGGCGTTGTGTTCATTGAGGCAAACATCAATCAAGCGGTTTGCATGCCGATACATAAGCTCTGCTTCTTTGATGAGCTTGTTGTTTTCTTCTGCCAGCGCTTCTAACTCTTTGAACGCTTCGGTCAGTTTCACGCCGTCTTTATTTTTCTTTTTCCACCAAGCGTTTTTTTCTTGAGCTAATTTTGCAAATAACCGGCAATTTTCTTTGTAGGCTTGTATGCAATCTGCAAGCTCCTTGACTGTTTCTTTGTGTTTACCATCTTTTGGGAGCGTAGAAAGAAACGGCTCAAGCTCTTTGTTTAATTTGGTAAAAACTGTTTCATAGTCACCGGCAAAAGAAATACTTTTCACCGCTTCATCAAGCGACTTTGAAATGTAACTCATCACCAAATCGTGGAAACGTTTTTTCTCCCCTCGATAAAGCCATACGATGGAAAGGATATTCTGCAATTGCTCCGGGCTGAAATCATAAATCTTTCGCGTGACTTTGCGGAAAATATTGCGCGCGTCAATCATCAGCACCTTGTCTTTAAGTTCTTTTGGTTTGGCTTTGTTGAAAAACCAGAGTTCGCACGGCACAGTGCGGGTATAGAAAAAATTTGAGCGAATAGCGATCATGATGTCCACATGACCGGTCCCAATCAGCTTTTCCCGCACCTTGGCTTCAGTGTTGCCTGCGCTTGACGCTTGGGATGACATTACAAATCCGGCTCTGCCTTGTTCAGTTAAATAACTGTAAAAATAACTGATCCAGACATAGTTGCCGTTGGATACTTTGCCTTTTTTATTCACACCGTGCAGACCGAAAGGCAAGCGGGGGTCGTTCTTGATCTTGTCCGCGTCAATCTCGTCCACATTAAACGGCGGATTAGCCATCACAAAGTCGGCTTTTTTATACAAATTATGCGGGTCTTCGTAGTAAGTAATCGCTTTTTTGATATCGCCCACCAGGCCATGCACCGCCAGGTTCATTTTGGCTAAATCAATGGTGGTTTCATTTTTTTCCAAACCATAAAAACCCAATTTTTCGTTTGGATTTTCGTGCAGTTTCTCCACAAATCGGGCGCTCTGGACAAACATCCCGCCGCTGCCGCAGGCCGGGTCAAGCACCGTGCCTTTTTTGGGTTCCAATACATTGGCAATCAGCGACACCAGTGAAACCGGGGTAAAAAACTCGCCGCCGTCGTGCGCCTTCTGATCGGCAAACTGGGTGAGAAAATATTCATAAATCCTGCCAAACACATCACCGGATACTTTTTTTAATTCATCGGGATTAAGCGCTCGAAGAAGCTGTCCTAAAATTTCATTACTCAGTTTTCGATATTCAGTTTTTGGCAATACGCCACGTAAGGTTTCATAATCTCTCTCGATTGATTCCATCGCATCAATAATTACCTTGGCGCGATCATCGCCGTCTTTCAAGCCCACCAGATAATCAAATTGAGCTTTGGGCTGTAAAAAAATTGCGGATTTTTTGCTGAAGTCTTCTTTAGTTAATTTTCTTTTGACGCCACCTCTGGTAGGCAGAGAGGCCTCGATCCCATCTTTTACTGTCAGATACCGGCTGTAGGCATGGCGTAAAAATACCAAACCCATGACCGGCATAAAATATTCATTGCTGGCGTAATTGGAGTTAGCCCGCAGAGTATCAGCCGCGCTCCAGAGGCGCTTTTCAATTGCTTCAATATTTTCAAGTTGTGACACAAAATTCTCCTAAAAAAGTAAACCTTTTTCTTTAAAGCTGATATACCCGTCATCGGTAATGATGATGTGATCCAGTACTTCAATATCAAGAATCGCGCCCGATTGAATAAGTTTTTCCGTGAGCTTAATATCTGCTTCCGACACGTCCATATTTTTTGAGGGATGGTTATGCGCCAGTATGACCGAGCAGGCAAGATAGCGAATGGCCGGTTCAAAGACTTCGCGCGGGTGCACCAGAGTTTCTGTAAGCGTGCCCATGGAAATAGTTTCTTTATGAACGAGCTGCTTGCGGGCGTTGAGATACAGAGTAATAAAGTATTCTTTTTGTTTGCCCCGTAAATCGGCAAGCTGAGCAACAGTTGCTTTTACGGAATCAAGGATAGGAAGAGAATCATGAAATGAGCCAACTGCGCGCCTGCCAAGCTCTAAAGCCGCTTTGATGGCAATGGCTTTGGTATCTTCTATGCCCTTTATGTTAGTGAGATCATCCTTCGTTACTGCCAATAGTTTTGATATAGGATATTTTTTTAAAGTTTCCCTGGCAATGTCCAAAGCGCTTTTTCCTGCCCGGCCGGTACGAATAAGAATTGCAAGAAGTTCAGCATCGCTCAAATTCTCTGCACCCTTTGCAGACAGCTTTTCTCTGGGCCTTTTGTGTTTTGGTAAGTCTTTAATTTTTGCCATATTAAATCTTGATTAACCCGTCTAAAATTATCCTAATATTGTTACAGACCAAAACGCTTTCTTGCCCAGTGGTTGGAGTTTTTTCATCCATTATTTATACCCAACCAAATATCCGTGCCTGCCTGCCCCGGCCGTCAAAATCAAACGCGAGTTGGAGGCTTTTCCCTTTCTCAGAGCGCGGCTCATCAACCTGCTCAATTATCTGAAACGGTAAAACGATATTACACACCTCGTTCGTCTTGCCGTTCCATACCAGTTCCACCTCTCGTTTTTCGCCGAAAAGTAAAAAACGGTACATGTCCGGCAAAGGCTTGCCCGCCTCAAGGTATTTCGTAATATCTCTGATTTCATTGTCCGTTAATCTCATGCTAAAACCTCATTTAACTTTCGTCCGGTTTTAAAAGTGAACTAAGGAAAAAACATCGTTCAATACTATCACTTTTGTCATTTGGCTTTTCCTTTTCAAGCACTTGAGCTCTTTTCATATTTTTATTACTATGCATAGCGTAGAGGTAGACGGCAGAGCCAATAAACTTGTCGCGTCGGTAATTGCCTGCGTTCTTGCTGCCAGTTCAACTAAATCGTTATGCGGCGTTCAGTGTATGTGACTTCGATTTCTCAGTTTTTAGCCATAAGCGGCAATTCAGACCTCGATGTTCTAAAGATTGAGGTTGACGCAATCCGGTCATTCGTCATCTTTTACGAAATGCACGTGCAAACATTTCAGAAAAAATTAGCCCTTACCATCCGTCACCTCAAGGAATATTGGCGAGGGAGCGTCCGATCCGAAAAGTTTCTTCTTCCGATGATCTTCCCATCGTGCGAAGCGGTTCTCGAGCCTGCCGTACACGGTGGATCCAAGTAACTTGATAGAGATGCCTTTCCGCGTGTAATTTGAATTCCAGACAGCAAACCTTCCGTCAACAATTTTTGAAAACAAGACTGCATAGCGCCAGAATTCTGTATTCTCGTCCGTCTGGCACATCTTCTCGAACCACTGTCGCGCCCAGACATTGCGATCGTAAGCATACTTGGCCGCTTTTTGTGCACTTCCGACTAAACCTGCAGTGCCCTCGTATCTCTTGAGGATTTCTTCATTGATTTTGCTTTGATCGGAAAAGCCTGCAACCATTATGCCCCGAGAGACTTCTGCCGGCTCCTCTTTAAGCAATTTTGCCTCGATATATGAGGTAAGCAACTCCTGCTGGCCGTTCAATAGGGCGGCCAGCACCTCAAGCGATAAATCGTGATCGGTACCCACTCGATCTATGCGCCCGAAACGCAGGTTATCCAAAACAGGACTGCGACCACCAGTCCAGGTGGCCATTGCATCAAGTTGGACACCAGCCTTGCCGAAGGTGAATCGCACCAGCGGTTTGCTATCTTTAACCAGAAGAAACAACTTTTCGGCCTTGTCTGGGGCTTTCTTCGCAAAAGCATGCGCCAGCAAAAGAATGATGTTATGGACAAAGGGCAGCTTGGTTTCAGCAATGCCCATAAACAACCCATACCAATGATCGGCAAGTTCTTCATCCGATGCCACCACAGTCGCGAATTCTTTGAGACTTAGATGATCGAGGATGATGCTGGCCTTCGCCTGAGTAAGATTGGCCCTGAATTCAAGGAATGCATCATAGCTGCGTTTCTGGCGTTGCTCGAAGGCTTCGTTGCTTTCAGACATCCGTTTCATCGCCTCCTTGATATCCTTGGATGCCGATGATCGTTCACTCACCCTAAACATGCTGGGCTCGTTAGAAGTGAGTGAATTTGCTTGAATCTCGATATCCGGTGCTACGAGATCATTCTTCAGCCAAGCGGCTTGATTGATCGATGCATTGATGCGTCGAGCGATTGCGCGGACCGCGTCTATATCAAGCATTGTCGCTGCCCGGCCATACAAGCGCGCTGAAATGCGTTTGAGCACTTCGTGATGCGCTATCAATCCTTTTGCCGCCGCTTTCAGAAGTGCCACCGAACCGTACCAGGCTTCAGAACTGTTTTCCGTTTCGGTATCCATGGCTTTCCAGTGGCTTTCGGTTACCTGGCGTAGCAGGCCTTCGTCGCCGCTTTGTGCTATGACGCCCAGGGCCTCCGCGCGCGCGCGCCCCGATTCCGACCTGAAGAGTGCCGCGACATGGGTGCAGGCATCCGTCGACAGCTGCACGGATGTAGATTTGGCAAGTGCGAGAAGCAAATACTTTTTGCGTTCGCTATTCTCAGCGCAGGCCGATCCCAGTAAGGTTTCAAATTCCTTCTCACCGAGTGGCTTCGTTACCTTCAGCAGATCGAGCAGAATACCTTCATCCGTTTCGTCCGACAATAGGATTTCGGCCTGCTCCCGAGCGCTGAGAAATGGAAAAGCCAGCAGCAGGCGGTATTGGGAGACAATCCAGACATCCTGTTCCGACAGGCTGCCTGCCGTACCGGCAGCTTTCGCCTCATGCCGCTTTTTGACGAGTTCGCGTGCCTCTTTAATTGTAAGCAGCGCATTGTGCTGACGGAGTTCGAGCAGTCCCTGTCGTAGAGGAAAACCTACGCGGTTAAGAACATCTGTAGCGAATTCCCTGTGCTTTGCGACCGCGACTTCCGGCTTGAACCGGGCGATACTGGGACGTGCCATGACAAAGAAATGGTCTTCGGAGGTCTGGCCCATACGCTGGCGCAGTTTGCCAACATCGATCGCCGTGTATAGCTCTGCGGTTCGCGTTACATTTTCCGGCTCTTCAGATGCGGGGTCGCAAGGGTCTGCCGCGCAGTATTGGTCAATAAGTCGCCAGCTTTCAAAGACGGGCCAGCCTTTGGTGAGGCCATCTACTAAAGACTGTGCTTCCTTGCCATCACCGGAGTGGCCCGTTGCACGAAGGATATTCACCAGCGTCCATTTTCCTGTCGTCGAAATGTCTGTTGCACGTAGCGGGGCACTCACTTTCAGCAATGCCTCACGAGTATGTGACCAGTCAATCCGGTTCAGGCTCACAAGATGAATGAAATCCTTGTATGGCGCGGAGTGGTCGGAATTCAGAGCGAATGAAAAACACCAGTTCAGGAGACTTCTCGCAAACAGTGCCAGAGGTTTTCCGGCCAGCAGCAACAGTGCAAGGCGTGATAGCGTGCTCAAGTCGCCCTCTACTTTCGGCAGATTGTCCAAAATTGATCGCTCATGCGCCGATAGGGATCGAAGTTTCTCTTCGATCTTTTTGCGGTTTTTATCGCGTTCTTCCCTGACTTTACCTTCCGGATCGCGCGCAAGATGCGAAAAAGTGTTCCGCTCCGGAGATAGCGAGTGGGCCGAGAGCCAGGAATGCACCCTACAGGCAATTTCCTGCCACGCGCGATTATCGCTACCTGCTTCGATCAGTGCGTTCTCTATCCAATCGAAGTTGGGCTGATGGCCACCCTCAAGACTGAGCACATGCGCGGCGTCCATAAAGCCTTGCGGGCGAGTTTTCGTTAAACCAACAAAGGCGGGGAATTTGGATTGATCAGGGTTTTGGAGGGCTGAAAACCCCTTTGTGAGAGAGGCGGCAATATCCTGCTCATAGGGCGCATCTGCCACAGTCACTGTCAACGCCGATAGAATAACGTTTGCCGTATCATCCAGTGCCGTGATCGGCTCCAGGATTGCGTCTAGCTCGCCATCAAGATTGTGGCCGTTCCTTTTCGCGGTTCGCAACCGGTCGATTACGGCGAAGCCCAGCGCCAGCGAAAGTCCATCATCCTTCAGAGAATAGCGCGTCGGATCATTATCAACAGTCTGGAAGAAACGCCCGTCCGCGACCGCTCCCATGTCGTCCTCAAAAACATTGAGATCGTCCTGCTGCTCTGCCTTCACCCTGGATATGATCGCCTGCGCATGCTTCTGCAACTTGCGCGCAAACTCCCTTGCCGGTTGCGGCACGGGAGCGTCCCGCTCGCTCACACGCATATGTTCGAAGAGAAGGCGGCTAACGCTTAGCTCTTCGAAATTGGTGACATCAGCTTTGTTCAGGAGCTCAAACGCAATTCCAAGAAGGCGCGGGTTGCGAAGGACTGTCCCTACGGCAGGATACATATCCGAAGGCTTTATGCCATGTCCGGTCAGGATTTCGTCGCGTTCTGCTTCTGTCCATTCCGGAACACTTATCTCAACGAAACGCACAGAAAGGCGGCCTTTTACACAGTCTTGGAAGTACTGTGTTCGCGCGGTAATGATAAGTAGGCCGTTAAACTGTTTCAACTCATCACCGAAACTCTCTATGATCCGCGCCCAATCGGTTTTAGGCCTTTGGTTGATACCATCAATGGCAACAATGAGCCGAGGACTATCTTTTGCTGGACGGCTACGCCACTGCCTCAACCTTCTGTGCCACCGCTCCCGTGTGGTTGCGGTGACCCTATCCCCGGTTTGTTTGATTAGTTTGGAGATAAGCAGATCACGAAAATCGTTTCGACCGGCTGTCTCGTCGAAATCGTCCGGACTCATGAAGACCATCAATGGCTTATGCGCCAATGCAAGCCAGCTTTGCGCGACGATCCAGGATTTGCCGTTACCCTCGCCACCGAGAATAGAAACTATCATTTCGTCCGAAATGGTGGTGAGATAGGGGTACAGTTTTTCGGTCAGAGTTTTGCGTTGCCGAACTGCCATTCTCGTGTCGCCAGGTGACAACGGTTGCCCAAGTTTTGTCTTCGCTTGTTTTCTGCTGGAGAAAGCATCAGTCATCCAGTCAATATTTGCTTTTTGCGCGAGAGCCCATCCCACTGTGGGTTCACTGCACTGTGCTCGTATCCGATCGGCGTGAGGAGTGAAGTCCTGAGAAGCCCTAACGGCTTCGAGGGCTTCGAGGGCTGTCCGAAGCGTCTTTTTATTACGGATATTGTGCTTCAGGAATTCTTGCACCCGCGTTCCGCCCATCGCCAAGGCGACCGCGAAAGGGGGTAGGTCTGTTGCGGACCAGTCGAGGATCAAAACGAAAACACCGTTGTTGAGTCCGATCTCCTGTATGGTATCCGCTAGTTGGCTCTTAATCTGGGAAGTAGCACCAAGAACCCAAATTTCAGTATCTGTTAGCGAAACTTCAGCGATTTTTGAGATTACTTTATCACGATCCACCGCACCGCTATAACGCTTCCCTTCGAAGCAAATAGCATCCCCTTCGTAAGTTGGCTTGCCGTCGACCCCGAACTGCGACCCGCTACCTGCAAGCCTGAAAGGCACCCCCGAAATTTCATAAAGTGTAGCCCCTATAAGACCTTCGAAGCCTCTCTCTCCCGTGGCCGGCAAAGACAAAAGGGAAGCTTTAAGATTTTTAACATGCTGAAAAAGTAACTGATTCATCTGATAACAACAATAGCAAAATATGCGTTTTGCAATTTCATCGATCTTCTTTTCTATTTATACGCGATGTTTTGGTTTTTCTGCCCAAAGGCGATCGATTTCCTCATTGATCGGAAGGTTGAAACTCATCAGTATAATATTTCTATTGATCCGTATAATATCCCAAATACCACTTCAGTGTCAGTGTTAGCGGTCAGTGATAAAAATGCATCCTGCCTTAAAGTAAAAAAGGCCCATCACCTTTTCTAATAAAGCAATCCGGCCTTGTTTTATTCTCACCACTCATGGAAGTCCCTTCCTCAGTGACACCAATTTTTTACTGCGATTATTGGTTGCTGGATTTTGATAATTTTTTTTCTTTTAACCCAGGGGAGGGAAAAAGTCAATAATAATGAAATATTCCGGGAAATAAAAAACCCCCGCCAAAGCGGGAGTTCAGAGAAAAAATGGAGGACTTTCATCCTCTGGTTAAAGGTTGCCAAACTCTAAGATTTTCTGTCAATAAAAAGGCCTCGAATTAATACCATTTCATTTTTTATATTAATTTTAGTCTATTCCATACTATTCCCCCTAAGAGACTGTGTCACAAGTCCGTTCATGGTTCGACAAGCTCTTCACGCACGGACCCGCGGCACTTAAAAAAATCAATTAGTTAGCCGTTCACCCTGAGCGTGTCGAACGGCGAATGGCTAATGGCTAATTGTGACACAGCCTCTAAAGGGGGAGAAATGATAAAAAAATTCTGCTAAGTCGAATATTGTAACTTTTTAGTCCCGCCAATGAAGCCCCCAAAAGATAATTTTTTGTGGAGCTTTTTTCTTGTAAACAAATTTAGAAGTTGGGCGTCTATAATAATAAAAGTTAAACAAAATTAAGTGACTCATTAGGGTATGTTTAAGTATAGAGATTTAAAAAAGTAAGTACCCTATAATAAAAAGGGAGCGTGATAAACATGAAAAAAACAGTAATTTTCATAATAGTATTAAGCCTGATTATAACCCTTTTAACAGCCACTCCCGCAAAGGCTCATCGGAGCTTTTTTTGGCCTGGATTCGTGGCCGGAATAGGAGCGGGTGTTATCCTTAATCCCTTTTTCTATCCCCCACGATATTATTACCCGGCTCCCCCAGTTGTGTATGGAGGAGGCTATTATTATGGCGGACCTGGGTATGTGTACTATGGTGGTTATTATAGACCCGGGTATGGCTACTATGGCGGCCATCATAGGGGATATCGTGGTGGACACC